>Ga0222678_1000453_pt1 | contig 18601 bp, 16 predicted proteins | sample AntAcemetagen937_FD_179801 | JGI IMG/M metagenome (GOLD analysis project Ga0222678, IMG submission 179801) | Saline water microbial communities from Ace Lake, Antarctica - #937 | ecosystem: Environmental > Aquatic > Non-marine Saline and Alkaline > Saline | place: Antarctica: Ace Lake... | reverse complement strand
GATGGATGAGGATCAGGCGCTCGCATTCGAGAGGGAAAAAGCCGCATCAAATGTTCTTAGCGGTCAGTGCATCGAAGGGATCACCGCTTTTCTAGAAAAAAGGGTACCGAAATGGACTGAAAAAATGGGATCTGGATGATCTGGAGAGGATCAAAGCAGATTACGGCCTGTAAGTGCGACAAACAAGTTTTTCTGGTTTCCAGAGCGTCCTTTCTGGGAACGAGATGATTGGTTTGCCCGCTTCACCGCCCCGCCCCGCCCCGCCCCGCAAGCGGGATCTTCGACAAGCGGGATCTTCGATAAGCGGATTCAGAGGTTCAAGCCTGCCCTGTCGCTTATTATTCTTCCTGAACCTTAGCTATTATTTCTTGAAGCGGGCTCACCATCACGTCACCTTTCATCGGATAGGATTCTTTTACCGGTGCGACTACGTAAGCCTCATCCGGAGAGATATCCTCCAGCGCGTTCCAGAAGCCTTTGGAAACTCTGGGGACTGATGATGATTTCAACTCAAAGGCCAGGGTGCGTAGCCCTCTTCTTAAAATCAGATCACCACAATACCAGGGTTGAACGCCAAACCCTATACCCAAGACCCTGACTCCTGTCGAAGATCCCACTGGTCGGGGAACCTTTGAACCTGTGAACGGCTACAAACAACCTGTACTTCTTTCCAAGCTGGAAACGACGAAAGATCTGATCACATCGCACGCTGGGTTGCCGTGATGCTTGACCGGAGAATGAATAAAGGATAAAATAAGATGAAATGAAAACAGGCATCTTCTTAAGCTTATGACCCTGCTCCTCCTTTATGTGGCCTTGGCCCTCGGCGTTTCGTTTGTGTGTTCAATTATGGAAGCCGTGCTATTGAGTGTAACACCTTCTTTCGTTGCGCACATGGAACGTGAGCGCGGGGGGATGGGACGAAAGCTGCGGGCCTACAAGGACCATGTGGATCAGCCACTCGCCGCCATCCTGAGCCTGAATACAATCGCCCATACCGTGGGCGCCGCCGGGGCTGGAGCCCAGGCAGCTGCCGTTTTTGGAAATGCCTACGTGGGCATTATTTCAGGCGTGCTAACCTTTCTCATCCTTGTGATTTCTGAGATCATTCCCAAGACATTGGGGGCTGTTTATTGGAGGCAGCTAACGCCGGTCGTTGTCAGGATGCTCGGCCTGACGATCCGGACTATGTGGCCACTGGTGAAGATGGCAGATGGCCTGACGAAGCTGATCACACGCGGCAAGAGGAAGGTGTTTTTCCATCGGGAGGAGTTCATTGCCCTCGCTGAAGCAGGGGCGCAGGAGGGTGTTATCCATGAAGAGGAATCTCGTATTCTGAAGAGTCTTTTCCGCTTTCGCCAGGTACGTGCCCGCGATATTATGACGCCGCGCACCGTTATCTTCGCCCTTGCCGAGGCATTGACCGTGGCAGAGGCGCTGGAGGCTCATCCCGACCCCAGCTTTTCCCGAATTCCCGTTTACGGGAAGAACCGCGACGAAGTGACAGGGTTCGTTTTGAAGAGTGACGTGCTCCTTGAGGCAGCCAATCTGCAGGGGGGGACAATCCTTTCGCATCTGAAACGCCCGATCCCGGTAATCCCGGGCAACTTGCCGCTCCATGAACTCTTTGATCGCCTGCTCAACGAGCGCACCCACATGGCTCTCGTGGCTGATGAGTATGGCGGTACAGAGGGACTTGTCACCATGGAGGATGTTATCGAAACCCTGATCGGTCTTGAAATCGTGGACGAGGGTGATGCGGTTCAGGATATGCAGGAACTGGCCCGCCAGCAGTGGCGTAAGCGTGCCCTTCGTCAAGGGATCATCACAGAAATCGCAGATGGTCAACCATAAGAGCAATGGAAATATCAATCTTTGATCATCAATGAAAAGGAAAAATAATAGAGGAACATGAGCGGTGCCTGAACGAAAACCACGCCTTGGCGTGGTTCAGCCACGATTTTGGATTTTGGATTTTGGATTCAAAAACCCACACAAATTCACCCGTTTGATCAGAGGATTTAAGGCCTTTGAATTCCTTGGTTTACTGGCAGACAAAATGGATGACAAGATATCCTTCGTTCCACAAATCAGCGGAACAGATCAGGATTATGAGGAAGGACCAGCAACCATATGGGTGATAGTAAATCCGAAGGGGTAAGTAAAGAACAGCTCAGAACGCTTGCTGGAAACCTCGTTGAAGAGCAAAGCACCATGACATTAGCCACAGCGCAAGAAGATGTTGCCTGGGCTGCTCCGGTCTACTATGTCTTTTTCAGATCCGCCTTCTATTTTTTCTCAGACCCGGGATCGAGACATATCCAGGAATCATTGGTAAGCTGTCAGGCGTCTGCTGCCATACACGCGGGTGCATCCTCATGGGAAGAAATCCGGGGGGTCCAGATGTCAGGCAGCCTAAATATGGTGTCCGGAAAATTAGAGGCGATTGAGACCATCGGTAAATACTTGAAGAAATTTGGTTTTGCACAAGAATTCTTTTCGAAAGACCAGGCCCTGGATCTCGATGCTTTTGCAAAACGCTTTCACGTCAGGCTTTACAAATTCAAACCCACGCTTATCTACTATCTGGATAACAGCATACGTTTCGGCTTCAGAGAGGCGGTCGATATTTGACCCCATTCATTAAAGATTCCGAAAGTACTTCTAAAAAGATCTTTTTGTTTCAGCTTGCTTTACAACCTGCAAAAAACTCTGACACACCTTTTGAAATCCTTCATCACTCCATGAGCCTCCAGGCTTCATAATAACAATAACTCTGAATAGTTATGGAGTGTCGCTCCCGATCTCTTTTTTAGCACGAAGTTTGCCTAATAGACAGCCATATGTTGACGATTTTGCTTGCATTGAGTCGTTTTTAAAGTCATAATACGTATATTTTTTCACAAAGTAATCTGGTGGTCAACATTCTAAGGGGAGGTAATCGATGAAAACAATACCTATAAAGGATTTAATGGTGCCTCTCGAGGAATATGCAACTGTTTCAGAAGAGGCTACACTCTTTGAGGCGGTCGCGGCTTTAGAAAAGGCCCAGGAGCGGCTTGACCGTGATAAATATCTGTATCTCCACAGGGCAGTATTGGTATATGACAAGAACAACCAAATCGTAGGTAAAATAAGCCAGTTAGATGTATTAAGAGCCTTAGAACCAAAGTACGATGACCTGGGTGATATGGGAAAGCTGGCGCATACCGGTTTCAGCCCGCAATTCCTGAAGACCATGTTAAAACAGGGAGCTTTCTGGGAAACCCCCCTCAGGGACATCTGCAGCAAAGCGGGTGGTTTTAAGGTAAAGACCTTCATGTACACCCCTACGGAGGGCGAATATATTCATGAAGATGCCTCTTTGGACGAGGCGATACACCTGTTGGTCATGGGTCACCATCAATCTCTCCTTGTGACCCGGGACAAAGAGATCATTGGGATATTGAAATTGACTGATGTTTTTGCAGAGGTCTTCCATATCATGAAGACTTGTGAGGTTTAACAAAGCTGTAAAAAATTGAAATCCCTGTTTTTTGACTTCCATAACTATTTGATATCCCAGTATGCAGTTTTTATACTTTGTGTATTTTGTGCCTTTTTGCGGCTATATCAAATTCAGGCTAATACAAATTTCTATAAGGGAGGTTTTGGTGAATGAGTCACGAAATAGAACATGACGCTGGTGGGGGTGGAATCATGGCCAATAAACTGCTGTGGATCTGCCTTGGGGCCGGGATATTTATCCTGATCGCCTTTATACTGCCCACCCCACAGACGCTTGTGGACATAGTTCAAAAATACGGTTTTGCCGAAAAAATGATGGAGTGGGAGGTGGCGCACAGCGTTGCTGACGCCGCCCATAAGACCATGATTGTGCTCGGCATTATTCCCATGGCCATCATCTTCTTTGCCACGGAAGCAATCCCCATCGGGTTAACCGGTATCCTGATGCCGCTCCTGGCCTACTTCCTCCATCTTCTTCCCCGCAGCATGATCGGAAAGACCTTTGCGGGTGACGCGCCCATGTTTCTCTTAGGGGTCCTGGCCATGGGTGTTGCCGTAGTGGACGTGGGACTGCACAAGAGATTGGCAAGCTGGCTCTTGGGCTGGACCAAAGGCTTCATGGTCCCTGTCTTTGTCCTGTGCATCAGTATGTCCATGGTGGGTTCTTTTATATCGGCCCATGCCATGTGCGCCTTTATGACACCGGTAATGGCTGCGGTCTATTTTGGCGCTGTATCGGCAAAGAGCAAAGGGGGTAAGATAGAGCACGATCCTGCCCTGGCAAAATTTTTGATGTTTGCCCTCTGTTTTTCCCTTAATGTCGGCGGGGTGGGTTCGCCTGCAGCCGGCGGCCGTAACGTGATCATGATGGGGTTCTGGAGCGAATACAACGTCTCAATGGACTTCTTCACCTGGATGAAATACGGGTTCCCCATTGTTCCGGTACTTGGAGTCATTGTTGCTGTTTATATGCTCCTGCTCTTTGGCAGAAAGATCAAGACCAAAGACCTCACACCCGGACTGGTTGCCATCAAGGAAGAAACCAGGAAGATGGGTAAGATGACCTACGCGGAGTACGTCACTTTCGGGATGCTTATCCTTATCCTCGTGCTGTGGATCGTTGGCGGGGAGGAACTTGGTCTTGGGGGCCCTGCACTCCTGGCTCTACTGATTCCGGTCGTATTCAAGACAACTGACTGGAAAAAGATATTGGGAGGCATATCCTGGGACGCATGGTTCATGTACTGCGGGGCCTTGACCTTAGGTGCCCTTCTCAAGGAGAGCGGCGCCGCAATGTGGCTGGCCCAGAGCTTTCTGCAAATCCTTTCCAGTGTGGATATGAACCATGGTTACGGATTCTGGGTCGGGCTTTCCGCTCTATCCGGGCTGATGACCAATTTCATGTCCGATGCCGGTACAACAGCCCTTTTAGGTCCAATCGTAATCCCCATGGGGATCATGACAGGTGTTGAGGGGGAACCCTGGGCAGTGGGTCTGGCCGTGGCGTTTGCTACCTCGTTTGCCCATTTTCTCATCGTCGGTACCCCGAATAACGCCATTGTCTACGGCTTAGGGACCTACCCGGATACGGGTGAGAAGATGATTCATCCCATTGATTTCATAAAATACGGCTTTGTTCTCTTTCTCCTTTCCATGGCCGTGCTCTGGGTCTTTGAATTCTTGGTGGTTTACCAGATTGTCGGATTCCCTGAGGGGATTCTTGAGACGGCTAAGAGCGCTATGGATGCAGGTATGAAGTAGGTTGAGCGTCAGGATAATGTGCTTTAAAGAATTCAGTAGAGAATCTTAATTGCAGATCTCGTCAAATAGTTGAGTGGTTGAGTCGTTGAGTTGGAAAATAAGTATGTGAAATCAATCCCGCCCCGGGCGGGATTTCAGATCTATACGGTGCCCAATTTTTGGGTAAAGGGTGTCAATTCGAAATAATAATAGCGACTTAACCACTTAACGAGGTCTGAGGGGAGGGAAGTGACAATGTTGAACCCATTGGTTTTATTGGTAGATGATGAAGTCCCTTTTGTGGAGACCATGACCAAGCGTTTGAAAAAAAGGGACCTTATTGTAAACGCGGCCTTTAGCGGACAGGAGGCGCTGGACATTTTAGACAAACACCGGAATACTGACGTTGTTATTTTAGATGTCAAAATGCCGGGCATGGACGGCATTGAGACCTTAGAGAAGATCAAGAAATCATTCCCCTTGACCGAAGTTGTCATGCTTACAGGTCATGCTACGGTAGAATCCGCAATCGAAGGGATGAAGAAGGGGGCCTATGATTATCTAATGAAACCGTGCGACATTGACCAGCTAATGCAGAAGGTGACAGAGGCTACCCAAAAAAAGCGGGTCCATGAGGATAAGATCAGGGAAGCCAAGGTGAAAGAAGCCATGTCAGACCACGGTCTTGCGTAACAAACCGTTAACCCCGATATAGGTTCTAATAGCAATCAATTATTTTGGCTATTTACGTCTAATGGAACCCGGCATGGATCAGGATAAGGATACGCATAACAAATACTACTACTCTCTGACCAGAAATATGCTCCTGGTCATTATACTCGTAGCGATCATGCCCATGATTGTGGTCAGCAGCATCATCCTCTACGAGTTCGATATCTCCTACCACGAAAAAGTCCGTGCCCACTTAGAAGAAGTCATCCTCAAACACAAAAACGATATTGACAATTTTTTGAAACAGAAATTAGGCGACATCCGCTTATTGGCCAAGACGTTCACTTATGAAGAGCTGCGTGACGAATCTTTTCTGCAGGACAGGCTTGAGATCATGCAGCAGATATACGGTCCTGTGTTTGTAGACTTGGGCGTCATAAACGCCCAGGGTCTCCAGGTAGCCTATGCAGGGCCGTTCAAGTTAGGAAAGGCGCTCTATTCCAATGCGAACTGGTTTAACATGACCATGAAAAGCGAGTATTTTAAGAGCGATGTCTTCTTGGGACTTCGTGGTCTTCCTCACTTCATTATCGCAGTGAGAGAGAACTGGAACGGCGAACCATGGATATTGCGGGCGACTGTTGATTTTGTGGCCTTTAATAATCTGGTGGAGAATATCCGCATCGGAGAGACCGGCTTTGCCTTTATTCTGAACAAGAAAGGGGCATTCCAGACCAAACCCCTTTTTGATGTAATCCCCACCGAGGTGCCGTGTGCCGACTTTCTCAATGACTGCAAGAAATGCAAGAAGGGGGTTTGCGTTATTGAGAAGGATGATGAGGCAGGAAACCGCGTTATCTATGTTTCGGCCTTGCTGAAACATGGAGACTGGATCTTGATCTACCAGCAGAAGGCCTCTGATGCCTTTTCAGATCTTAGAAGAACGTTCAGGGTGACCATTGCCATCATGGTATTAGCCGGCATATGCATTGTGCTAATCGCCTTTGTTTTGTCGAAAAGAATGGTCAATCGCATTGCGGAATCAGACCAGGAAAAGGAGCTGATTACCGAGCAGGTGGTCGAGACAGGTAAATTGGCTTCAGTCGGCGAATTAGCGGCTGGTATTGCCCATGAAATCAATAATCCGGTCGCCATTATGGTTGAAGAGGCTGGCTGGATAGAAGATCTCTTAGAAGAAGAGGAATTCAAAGATGGGGAAAACCTGAGTGAATTCCAGCGGGCTTTACAGCAAATCCGGACCCAGGGGAGACGTTGCAAGGAGATCACCCACAAACTGCTCAGTTTTGCAAGAAAAACCGATTCCCGGATCCAGGATGTCCAACTGAATGATCTGGTCGAGGAATTGATCGCGCTCTCTGCGCAGAGGGCAAAATTCGCCAATGTGGATATTAATGTGAATCTTCAGGAGAATCTGCCCACCTTACACGTGTCCCAGACCGAATTGCAGCAGGTCTTCCTCAACTTGATCAACAATGCCCTCGATGCCATGGAAAAAACGGGCGGGATTTTGAACGTGTCCAACGGGTTAGAGGGGGATTATATCGTAGTGGAGGTAGCCGATGATGGTCCTGGAATCCCAGAGGCCAATATAGTCAGGATATTTGATCCATTTTTTACTACAAAACCGGTTGGAAAAGGGACAGGGCTGGGTTTGTCCATCTGTTACGGGATTATCAAAAAGATGGGGGGCGACATCATTGTCAAGAGCACGATGGGGGTGGGAACCACCTTCCATGTAAAGATTCCAATTCCAGAGAATGAACAAACAGAAGCTTGATTTTCAGTTAAGCGCCTATGGAAATTATTATCCAACCGCGCTTATGAGGGCCAGGATTATGATAGACAAAGGCGACGTCCAGGAGAAAACAATAAAAGTCCTTCTCGTAGATGACGAAATAGGGTTCGCTGATATCTTAACTAAAAGGTTGGGCAAGAGAGGTATGGCAGTAACACCTGTTTACACTGGAACCGAGGCGATTCAGACGATCAGGAAAAACGATTTTGATGTGGCGGTCCTGGACCTCAAGATGGAAGACATGGATGGCATTGAGGTCCTGAAGATCTTCAAAAAGGCATACCCTGAAATGGAGGTCATTATGCTTACAGGTCACGGTTCGGAACAGGCCGCAAAGGAGGGTATTGAGTACGGTGCCTTTGATTATCTGACAAAGCCATGTGAGATGGAAGACCTGGTGAAGAAGATTCGCCAAGCTGCTCATCAAGGGGGGTGACTCAACTGGAAGAAGTCAGCGTTTTGCTCGTAGATGATGAGGTAGAGTTTGTTGATACATTGGCGAAACGAATGAAAAAGCGCAAGCTGAAGACCTCCAGCGTCAACAGTGGTGAAGATGCGCTTGAATTCTTAGACAAACATCCTATGGACGTCGTTGTCCTTGACGTTAAGATGCCGGGCATCGACGGTATCCAGACCCTGAGAGAAATTAAGCAACAATATCCTTTGGTTGAGGTGATCATGCTCACCGGTCATGCCAATGTGGAGGTTGCAATTCAAGGGATGGAGATCGGCGCCTTTGACTACCTCATGAAACCTATGGCGATTGACGATCTCGTGTACAAGATTCAAGACGCCTACAAAAAGAAATCCATTCATGAAGAAAAGATAAAAGAGCGTCTCCAGAATTCTCCCGGCTGAAAGCCGAAGGCAAAAAGGTCTCACACAAAGGCGCAAAGTTTTTAAGAAACAATTTTAGCATTCATTCGTATCTTCTCAATAAATCGGGGTAACTCTTCTGCTGTGCCATTTTTCTGGATTCCCGCTTTTGCGGGAATGACAGACACTTGCTCCATTCCGTCATTCCCGCGAAAGCGGGAATCCAGGACCTGTTACCGTGACTTATTGATGTTACATTCATTCTTCTCAACCCATTTATGTCATAGGTTTTTTTTAACTTTGTGAAAAATTTCTTATGCTTCTTGTCCGCCTTTGGTGGATTTGCACAGGATTTAATTGTAACTGTTTAACAAGGTCATATTGAAATGAGCAAGGGAGTGGTTTCGGGTCTCTCTAAGTCTTCAGTGATTAACATTAATCAGGGGAGGAGTGATTTTGAAATGAATTTCTTCAGAGAATGGGGAAGATTTATGATGATGGGCGCGAGGGCCCATGCAAGGTGGGAGATTGATATATCCAACACCATACTTGGAGACAAAAAACGGCTCATCATACTTGGGTTGCTTACCGTCCCGGTAATATGGGGGGGCATTGCATTTGCCGACCAGATCGGCACTGCCCTGCCCGAGTTGTTAGGAGGCAAAAAGGCATACAGCCCGGCCTTTTACGGCACCGGGATTTTTATCGTATCCATACTTATCGGATTGGGTGCGGGCCTTATCACCGGATGTATAGGGGCCGGCGGAGGGTTTATTATAGCACCCGCCCTAATGAGCGCGGGTATCAAGGGTATTCTCGCGGTGGGAACAGACCTGTTTCACATCTTTGCCAAGGCAATCATGGGGAGCGTAATCCACAGGAAATTGGGGAACGTCTCAGTCCCCTTGGCTGCTGTCTTCCTCATAGGTGCCATTATCGGGGCAACATTCGGAGGGTTGATCAACCGAGTGCTTTACGAGATCAACCCTGTGCTCAGTGACGCATTTATCACGACGATTTATTCCCTTATGTTAGGGTTCTTAGGTATCTACGCCATGACAGACTTTCTCAAGGCGAGAAAGGCCGATAAAGGCGTTGAAGCCCCCCATGGCGGTGGAGATGCCCACGGGGGAAAGGTAGAAGGGGCGGAAATGGGCAATCTGCCCAAGAAACTCCAGGGCATAAAAATCCCCCCCATGATCAGATTTGATGCCGAAATTATCCCCGGTGGGAGGAGCATTTCGTGGGTGTTCTTAGTCCTGAGCGGAGCACTTGTGGGGCTTGCAGCGGGCATTATGGGGGTTGGCGGCGGGTTTCTGACCTTTCCTATTTTTGTATACATGTTAGGTGTTTCCTCCATGACCACTGTTGGAACTGATATTTTCCAGATCGTCTTTACTGCCGGGTATGCAGCCATAAGCCAGTACGCCATCTACGGATTTATCTTCTACACCTTGGCTATGGGAATGCTGTTGGGATCTCTGATCGGCATCCAGATCGGCGCTATGGTGACCAAGGTTGTTCCTGGCATAACGATCCGCGGATTTTACGCCATGGCGGTCCTGGCAGGTTTTGTTAATCGTATCTTTGCCCTGCCTGCCAAGTTAGGGGAAATGGATGTTATTCCCATTGCAAAGGAGACAGGGGCCGTTTTAGAGACGATTGGGGTCTGGGCATTCTTCATCGTGATTGGAGGATTCTCGGTCTGGGTAATAGGCACCTTTTTGGCAAACATTGGTGTCCTCAAGGGAGAGGAGGGAAGATCATGATTGCTAATAAAAAAGAATTCTTTGGCGGCTCTCTGATGTTATTAGCGTTTATGGCTATACTGATTATCATATTTTCACCCGTCTTCAAGGGACAGAATGGTTTAGAGTACTTAGACGCCCTTTATAACTCCATATCAAAGGGATCAGCCTATTATATTCCAAAGGTTAAGGAAGCAACCGGCAACTTCGCTGGAAAATCCATAGAAGTGACTCTGAGCATGGCGGACGAGAAACAGGCGAATCAGACAGCGCTCCTGTTTAAGAAGGGGGGGGCGTCTGTAAAAGTCGCAGGGGACGCTTTGCAGGTCGCCGGCGATTTAGGCAAAATTCTTGAAAACAGTCTTGCTGATGCAGACAACATGTATCATAATGACGGAAAAGGGGTTTCCGAGAAATATGGCTATAATGAGAGACAGGTACTTTTCAACTGGTGGACGGCCCTTAAAGCAATGGATAAGGAATTGAAGAAAAAGGAACAATTCAAAGAGGCCAAGGTGGTCTCCTTAATTGTAAAAAAGGCAATTGAACCCTCCTACAACTATTACAAGATAGTGCCGCAGAAAATCTCTGACCGGTTTGGAATTGTCATCTTCTCCTTAGTCTTTTATGTGGTCTATACATTGTGGTACGGTTTTGCCATAATGTTCATGTTTGAGGGGTGGGGCCTGAGGCTGGAACACTAACCAATTGACGATTGAATATTGAATATTGAAGATTGTTGGAGCGAAGCGGAAATCCCGCCTTGATCAGGTTTTGGGCAGGGATGATTGAAAAAAGCGCACTACCTTATCTAAAAAAGGCTAAAGGCGAACGGTATATTGACAGCCTTTAGCCTTTTTTTGTATTTCCCAATAGAAATAGGTGCTGCTCAACCTGAAACCCTTTGTCATTGACTATCGACTATTGACTATTGACTATTGAAAAGACAACAGTACAACCTGTAACCTGAAACCTGAAACTTGACGTCCCTGTTTTTCAACAATGACAAACTCGTAAAAAGTCAGAAATCATTCGTTTTCGTCATTCCCGCGAACGCGGGAATCCAGGGAAATCAGTCCCGCCGGCGGGAGACTCCCGCGCTCGCGGGAGTGACGGCCTTGGAGGCTTTTTACGAGACCATCAACAATCCAAAGGCCTGTAACCTGAAACTTGGCGCCTTTGTTTTTCAATCAACAATCAACAATCGACAATCAACAATGACATCCCATGGGCCAAGTGTTTGATTTCATAAAAGGGTTTTTACCCCGAAAGGGGAAAGAAAGCAAGGCGAATGCCGAAGAACTCCGTGTGGATTTCAGGGCCCGGTATCATCAATTTAAACTCCTTTTAAACGCCAACAACAAATCTCTTGAGATTATGGCCGATATAGAGAGGGCCCTTCGGCTTGGGCAGCCCTTTGGTATGTCATTTGTTAAGGCTACTTGTACTGCGATATCAGTTAATGTCTTCCAGATGATAAAGAATTTGGCGGAACTTGGTCCGGGGAAATATAATGAGCTGTCTAACAGATTCAATGGGATTCAACACAATATTGACCAGTTGCTTACGGAAAGAAAGGAGGTGAAGGATAAGAGGTTAATTATCCCTCTGAAGTCCATAGACAAAGAAATGGCCGATCTTGTGGGGAGTAAAATGGCCAATCTTGGAGAGATAAAGAATAAGATTAAGATACAGGTCCCTGAAGGATTTTCCATTACGTCTGCCGCCTATCAAAAATTTATAGAACATCATGATCTGCAGTCGGAGATTGAGAGGCGTTTCCAGTCAGCAGATCTCGAAGATATGGAGAGGCTTTATACCCTGAGTGCAGAAATCCAGCAGCTTATCATTAGGTCCAGGCCGCCGGAAGATCTCCATGAGGCCATAATGAATGCCTGCCGGGAACTTGAGGGGACAGTAGGAGGGAAAATAGGGCTGGCCGTGCGAAGCAGCGCCTTGGGTGAAGACACGGCACGAACCTCATTTGCCGGCCAGTATCGCACCGAGTTAAACGTCAGCTCTGAAGAAATTATTGAAGCATATAAGGAGGTTATTGCGAGTAAATACAGCCTTCCTGCCATAACCTACAGATTAAACAGGGGGTTTAGGGACGCAGATATCTCAATGGGCGTGGGCTGCCTTGTCATGATTGATGCCGAGGCGGGCGGTGTGATCTATTCACGCAATCCTGTGGATCTCAGTGACAATTCGATCTTCATAAACTCCGTATGGGGTCTGCCCGAATCCGTGGTCGATGGAAGTGTTGCCTGTGATCTTTTTGTTGTGACAAGGGAAAAACCGATACGGGTTATCCAGAAAGAGATAAAGGTCAAAGAAAAGAAATCTATCCGTCGTTCCCAGGACGGGGTAAGCCGCATCGACCTTCCTCAAGACATCGGTGAATTGCCGTCGATTGATGAAACACAGGCGTGTATCCTGGCAGAACTGGCAATTAAGATAGAGGAGTACTATACCCTTCCCCAGGATATTGAATGGGCCATAGATCCCGACGGCGCCATATATATCCTGCAATGTCGCCCATTGCAGCAAATGGAGACGGCAAAAATCTCCTTACCTGAAGATATGATACGGCCTGATAAAGAGGATGTCGTAGTTAGAGGAGGTATCACTGCAAGCCAGGGGTCGGCATGTGGGCCCGTGTATTTCGCAGATACGGGAGTGGATATCCTGAGATTTCCGGAGGGTGCGGTCCTTGTTGTGCAGCAGGCCCTTCCGAGATGGGCATCGCTCTTAAACCGCGCTGCCGCCGTGGTCACGGAACAGGGCGGTTTTGCAGGGCATCTTGCCAACATTGCAAGGGAGTTCGGAGTACCTGCCCTCTTCGGCGTCAAAGGCGTCAGGGACCAACTCAATAGCGGCGATATAATAACGGTTGATGCCGGAGGCCTTACAATTTATAAGGGCAAAATCGATTCCCTGTTGGTGGAATCGGATATAGAGAAGAACCTTATGCAGGGAAGCCCTGTCTATGATACCCTGAAAAAGGTGAGCAGGCACATTATTCCTCTAAACCTGTTAGATCCTGATTCCCCTGATTTCAATCCCGCAAGCTGTAAGACCTTCCACGATATTACCCGCTTTGTGCATGAAAAATCCGTGCACGAGATGTTCAATTTTGGTAAGGACCACGACTTCTCCGAGAGATCCAGCAAACAACTCTTCTACAAGGTTCCCATGCAGTGGTGGATCTTGAATTTAGATGACGGGTTTAATGAGGAGGTCGAGGGGAAGTACGTCAAGCTTGACAATATTGCATCCATCCCCATGTTGGCCTTCTGGGACGGGTTTGTCGCTGTCCCCTGGGACGGTCCCCCGGCCATTGACGGAAAGGGGTTTATGTCAGTCGTGTTCCGGTCAACTCAGAATACTGCCCTGACCCCTGGTGTACGTTCACGGTACGCAGACCGGAACTATTTTATGATCTCAAAAAACTACTGCAGCCTGAATTCAAGACTCGGTTATCATTTCTCCACCATGGAGGCATTAGTGAGTGACAGGGTCAATGAGAACTATGTGGGTTTTCAGTTCAAAGGAGGAGCTGCCGACTATCAGAGACGACTGAAGAGGGCGCTCTTCATAAAGGAGCTATTGGAAAAATGTGATTTCAGGGTGGAAGTAAGAGAAGATAATCTTATTGCCCGCGTGGAGCATCATGAAAAAGAATATATGAAAAAGCGTCTCCAGATCCTCGGTTATCTCACCCTCCATACCAGACAACTGGATATGATAATGGCCAATGACTCAGAGGTACGATATTACAAGGCCAAGATAATGAAGGATATTCGGGAACTCTTGGCGTCTTCATAAACCGACATCTACAGTATTGATCTGAGTTTCAGTCAACTACCACTCCTCGAAGGAGCGACTTGAATGGCGTTTCTGAAAGGGACTTTGACAAAGCAGTATTCACCGCAGAGACGCGGAGGACGCAGAGTTTACTGTTTGATTTGTTTTCCTTTGAGAGGAAGGAAAACAAATAACAACATGCCTTGTGGCGATAAAGAATGTTATTCATGAACGTATTCTTATGTACGCTGCCACTATCTTCACTGCCATCACGCTGTAAGATCTTTTCTCTCCGCGGACTCTGCGTCTCGAGCGAAGCGGGCGGTGGACAGAAAAATCTATTGCAAAATGGCTATGATATAGTTACAATATAGCCACGATTGTCCGGTTCTCGAAATTCCTAACTCCATATAAGGAGACGATCAATGTCAGACAAAGTAAGAGGATCAGTGCTAATTGTAGGCGGAGGGATTGCCGGGATGCAATCGGCTCTTGATCTCGCCAATTCGGGGTACTACGTATACCTTTTGGAAAAAAGCCCTTCCATAGGCGGGGCCATGTCCCAGTTGGACAAGACCTTCCCTACCAATGACTGTGCCATGTGAATTATCTCTCCTAAACTGGTCGAGGTCGGCCGGCATTTAAATATCGAACTTATCACCTATTCCGATCTTGAATCTGTCGAAGGCTCTGCCGGAAATTTCAAGGTCAAGATCAAAAAGCGTGCACGCAGCATCGATATGAATCTTTGTACCGGATGCGGGAGCTGCGTTGAGAATTGTCCGGTAAGCAGTTACCCGATTTCCGCTGCCAAGTGGTAGTAAGCAATATGCGATGTCAACACAAACTCGCAGGCCTGATCAAGCTGCCGAAAAGAGTGTAAACAGGATGGAAAAAGCGATCGAGATAGATTGGCAAAAAATAAATGCAATTATCGACAGGTATTCAGCGAGTCGTGAGGCCCTGTTGATGATAATGCAGGATATAAGCGACATATACAACTATGTGCCTCCGGAGGTGATCCCTGTTTTAGTGGAAAAGATAGGCGTAAGGGAAAGTCTCATTTACAGCGTCGCCACCTTCTATAAAACCATTAGTTTGAAGCCGCGTGGTAAATTTATTGTCAACGTTTGTACTGGTACGGCATGTCATGTGAGAGGGGCAAGCAAAATTATGGATGCCTTGGCCGAAAAACTGAAGATCGGGGAGGGAGAAACGAGGGATGATCTTCTTTTTACATTAGATGCCGTTCGATGTGTAGGATGCTGCGCTTCGGGTCCTGTTATTACGGTTAATCAAGAGACACACGGCGGTCTTGATAGGGCCAGTGCCGTAAAAATCATTGAAAGGTATGAAAGAGATGCCACTTAATGGCAGGTGGCGATGGAGGTTTATGTAAACGGATGGCGAGACTAATCGACAGAGAGGGACTGGAAAAAGTTAGGAACTCCTTCCAGGAAAAGCACACAGGAGGTACGAAGAGACTGATTTCACTCTGTGCAGGTTCGGGTTGTGCGGCCTATGGTACAGCAAAGGTCCATGAAGCCCTGAATGAGGAACTGTCCCGACAAGGTATTCAAGATGAAGTCGAAGTAAAGCTCACCGGCTGTCACGGCTTTTGTGAAAAGGGACCAATCATGGTCCTTCACCCTGAAGGCATTTTTTATCCCCAGGTGAAAGAGGAGCAGGTTGCTGAAATAGTAGAGAAAACCATTAAGCATGGAGAATTGATAAACGCCTTTCTTTTTAAGGACCCTTCTACGAAAAAAAAGATTACCCACGAAGAGGATATCCCTTTTTATAACCTTCAGCAGAGAATCATCTTTGGCAACAATGGCTTAATTGACCCGACAAGCATAGAGGATTATATAGGGACCGGCGGATATAGGGCCCTTGAAAAGGCCCTCTTTGATATGGATCCGGAACAGATCATCGATCAGATAAAGAAATCAGGTCTAAGGGGTCGCGGTGGCGGCGGATTCCCCACCGGGGTCAAATGGGAGAGTTGTAGAAAACACAAAGGAAAACGATATGTAATCTGTAATGCGGACGAAGGAGACCCCGGCGCCTATATGGACCGGAGCCTATTAGAGGGGAATCCACATAGTATTCTGGAAGGTATGATTATCGGGGCCATAGCGATCGGATCCCATGAAGGGTATGTCTACGTAAGGCATGAGTATCCGTTGGCAGTAAAGAACTTGGCTATGGCCCTCGAAAAGGCCGAGGAGTTCGGTCTGTTGGGTAAAGACATTCTTGGCTCTGGCCTTGATTTTACTATCCATATCAGCCGTGGAGGAGGGGCGTTTGTATGCGGAGAATCCACAGCCCTCATGGCATCTCTTGAAGGTAACCCAGGACGACCGAGGGCGAAGTATATTCATACGGTTGAGAAGGGTTTCCGACAAGGTCCCTCCGATCTAAACAACGTTGAAACATGGGCCAATGTCCCGGTTATTATTGATAATGGCGCCGATTGGTATGCCTCCATAGGTACTGATAAAAGCAAGGGAACAAAGATATTCTCGCTTGTGGGCAAGGTCGTTAACACGGGGCTTGTAGAAGTTCCCATGGGAACCAGTTTACGTACGATTATTTATGACATCGGGGGAGGCATCCCCAAAAAGAAAAAGTTTAAGGCCGTTCAGACCGGCGGCCCTTCAGGCGGATGCATTCCTGAACAGTATCTTGATCTCGGGGTCGATTTTGATGAACTGAAAAAGGTCGGATCCATAATGGGATCGGGTGGGATGATCGTGATGGATCAGGATACCTGCATGGTGGATGTGGCCCGCTATTTTCTGGATTTCCTCAAGGAGGAATCGTGCGGCCAGTGTAATCCGTGCCGTGAAGGGATCAAGCGGATGCTGGAGATCCTGACCAATATCTGTGATGGGAACGGCAAAGAGGGAGATATCGAACTCCTTGAAGAGTTGAGCGTTATGATCCGGAATTTTTCCCTGTGCGGGTTAGGCACTTCGGCCCCCAACCCCGTGCTGACAACCATTCGATATTTCCGTGATGAGTACGAAGCCCATATCAGGGATAAGAAATGCCCGGCCGGGGTCTGCAAGGCCCTTTTTCATTACGAAATAGACGATGAGGCTTGTAATGGCTGCCGCCTGTGCGCACTCAAATGTACAGAGAAGGCCATAACCGGCGAAAAAAAGAAACCCCACACGCTGAATCAGGACGAATGTATTAAGTGCGGTATCTGCTACGAAGCGTGTAAGTTCAATGCAATTGTTATTAAGTAGGGATGACCATGATAACATTTAAGATAAATGGCAAAGAAGTCCAGGGAGAGAGGGGCGAGTATATCCTCCAGGTCGCAAAAAAGCATGGCGTGGATATCCCAACCCTGTGCCACCATGAGGCATTGGAACCCGCCGGGATGTGCAGGCTGTGCACTGTTGAACTCTTTGACGGCCGCAGAACCCGTTTTGTAACCGCGTGCAACTATCCCATCTGGGAGGGGATGGAGGTCTTGACCGACACCGAGGCGGTGCACCGGGGCCGAAAACTTATCGTGGAGCTGTTGCTTGCCCGCTGCCCGGATGTGCCCGTCATCATTGATCTGGCAAAGAGATATGGCATCAAAGAGCCGCGTTTTAAAAAGGAGGGCGATGATTGCATCCTCTGTGGCCTTTGTGTCCGTATTTGCGAGAAGATGGGCAACAGCGCCATTACGCTGACCGGAAGGGGAGTGGACATGAAGGTGGACACCCCTTTTCATACCCAGACCGAAGTCTGTATGGGCTGTGGCGCATGTGCCTCAGTCTGCCCCACCGGACATATCAAACTTGAAGATATTTCCACACAGGTTGTTGGTCCTATCCCCTCCGAATATGATATGGGGCTTAAGGGACGAAAACCAATATATGTGCCATACGCCCAGGCCATCCCCAATACGCCTGCCATTGACCGGAGCAAATGCATACACTTCAAGACCGGCGGGTGCCAGATCTGCTCAGAATTCTGCGGGGTAAACGCCATTGATTACTCCCAGCAGGACGAGACAATAGAATTAGACGTCGGTTCTATCATCTTAGCCCCCGGTTTTCAGCCCTTTGATCCATCCGGGTTAACGGGCTACGGTTACGCAAAGCACCCCAATATTATAACTTCCATGGAGTTTGAAAGGATTCTCTCTGCTTCAGGCCCTACCTTGGGGCATATCGTGCGTCCATCTGACGGAAAAGAGCCGAAGAAAATCGCATGGATCCAGTGCGTTGGTTCAAGGGACGAAAACCGGTGCGACCACGGCTACTGTTCCTCGGTATGCTGTATGTACGCAATCAAGGAGGCCGTGATAGCAAAAGAACACGCTGGAAGCGATCTTGATTGCGCCATCTTTTATATGGACATCAGGACCCATGGCAAGGATTTTGAGCGATACTATGATGATGCCCGTGAAAAGCACGGAATTCGCTTCATACGGTCCAGGGTGCCTGCAATCGAGGCTGTGGATGGAAGGGACGACCTGAAAATCCCC
>Ga0222678_1000444_pt1 | contig 18738 bp, 16 predicted proteins | sample AntAcemetagen937_FD_179801 | JGI IMG/M metagenome (GOLD analysis project Ga0222678, IMG submission 179801) | Saline water microbial communities from Ace Lake, Antarctica - #937 | ecosystem: Environmental > Aquatic > Non-marine Saline and Alkaline > Saline | place: Antarctica: Ace Lake... | reverse complement strand
CTTTGCCTCTTCTGTAAAGGGGTGAGATGGGCCGAAAACCTCGTCGAAAAAGAGAAATGCCCCCACCTTGCCTACCAAAACCGCCAGCCCCTCGTTGAACGCGCCCTGGCCTTTCAGATACAGGGTCGTATGCGTCATCTCGTGCAGGATGGTTTCAACTAAGTCAGGTGTAGATCCCTCTATAAGATTCAGGGTTACAGGGTCCTGGAACCAGCCCAGGGTGCTGTAGGCATCGGCAATACTCAGTGACACATCGAGACGTTCCTTTATGAGCCGGTCCCTCTCTTCCTTAGCGCTTTCAAGGTCAAAAAACCCCAAGTATGGCATATCCCCCACAATGGGGAACCACCAGGTCTTTTGTGATAAACGGTCCTTGGGGGAGGCGGACACTGTGTAGATTGGTCTAAGAGGAGAGCATAGGTAGACTGTTTCATAGTTCCCGGTCTTTTTCAGCCCCAGTTCCCTTTCCCCGAAATCTTTGATCCGGGCAACAAGTTGAAGCCTGACTTCCTGGGCAGGGGTAAGAGAGCCTTTGTTCAACGCCTCCTTTATAGGGATTGAGTCGTTGAGCAAGCGAAATTGACCGGCAGCGGCATGAAACAGATAGGCCAGATCACACCCTGCGCAAAACAGGATCAGGACGAGTATGGCCCAGATTGTTCTTTTCTTTATCACAGATGTATTATGGGATGGAACTTATGAGTGTGGCTGTTTACAAAAACCTCTGGACATCTGTTCTTGAGCATTCTTGACACTCCGTATATAGTAGTATCTTGAATCCAAATTGCAGATCGAAGTATCGACAATTGCAAAGCCGTTAGATTCAATCATTTTTTTAAAACTCTCTATGGTAGATCGCAAGGTATTTTCTTGAATCAGCAATGTCCCGCTCTGCTTTAGGAATTTGCCAACATCTTCATAAAAGCGCCTGTGAAGCCTCCAGTCTTTATCAAGGTATATTATCTCAGGACTTGCTTTTTTGGTGCAAATATTCTTAAAATGTGGAGGATTCGCGACGACCAGGTCCCATTTTTCAGATGATGGAATGTTTTTCAGGTTGTCTGACATATGCACCTTTACTTTGTTTGCAAGTTTGTTTTCACGTATGGTCTTTTGGCAGGCTTGAACGGCTAATGGATTGATATCTGCAAGGCATAGCGTGTCACAGAGACCATGCGCCAAGAGAGAAAAGCCGATAAAGCCTGGCCCTGAACACCACTCAAATACTCTTTGTTGACGTGGAAAGTTTGCTCTTACGTATTCAATGTAATCCTGACCAAAACCGGCCCCTCCACCGTCCAGTTCTTTCGTGTAATAAACTCTAATTCCATTAAATTCCATATAATCAGTTAACTTCACCATAACAGCCTCTAATTTTTTGGGTTGCCATTAGCACTACAGAGCAGGTCATTAAAGTTCTACTTTTTTCCCTTCTTGTGCGATGGCCGAGCAGCATAATTGCGCTGGGGGTTCGTTACCATTCGGCGGTCAGGGCTCCATTTGCATAACACAGATGCTCCCTTCGCTTCAATGACTAAAAACTGGTTTGCCTCTTGACAACTGCGGCAAAATTGAATAGACGGTAACCAAGGATTAAGAAATTGAGAGATTATATGAAAGAAACTGCTTTTAATTCCTCAATTCCGGTTCAGGAGGTGTTACCATGGCTGAAGAGCAGGTTGCGGTTATTGTCAAGTTTTTCGCGAAGCCGAGTGTTGCTGCCCTGGAAGTGACCAATGGGACCATAACAAAGGGCGATTTACTGAAGTACAAGGGCCATACTACTGATTTTACAGAAGAGATCGCCAGCATGGAGATCGACAATCAATCTGTGGATGAAGTAAAGGCAGGTGATCTGGTAGGCGTCAAGGTTAAGGAAAGAGTCAGAGAAGGGGACAAAGTTTATAAGGTGTCAGAGTAACCTTCGATCTCTTTCATGAGCCTTGGTATCAGCTTCCTGATAAAGCCCTCCTTATCAAAGGCGTTTATGGAAGAGAACTTTTTGTAATCGGGGTGATCCTGGCTGAGGAGAGGGATTTGTGCCTGAAACTCCGGCGCTAATCTGTTGAACTGGGTTATGAGTTCCACCAAGGTGAATTCCTCTCCGGGATAGCTATCAAGCCAGCCCAATCTCTTCATGCATTCAAACCTGATCCGATCCAACAAAAACAGATGCAGATCGATAACCGCCATCTTGTTTTTTGGATCAAGTTCATTAAATTCAAATCCAGAGCCTAAGTCTTTGAGACTCATAATCAGGTCATAAAGATAAAAAGCGCCCTTATCCCTGGCCTGAGCCAGATAAGTCAGGGTTTTAAATGAAATATGGCAGAGGCGGGTATCAATTCCGAAATCTTCCTTGAACTGGCTTGTCCAGTTTCGGTAGCCCCTCTTAACGGCTAATAACAGGCGGCCCTCTTTTAGATCAATTACCCGCGGCATTACGTCTACCCAGTACTCCTTTTTTCCAAAAAAGGTATAGTCAACTCATAGACACCACCATCCATAACAGCCTGGATAGGAGCATCTCCGGCCGATTCAAAGACCTTTAACATCGATTTATTGGTCGCTAACACATCGGCCTTGAAGCCTTCCATCCCTTTTTCCTTGGCGATTCTCACAAGCATTTTGAAGAGAAATGTCGCGACCCCTTTACCTTGATAATCCTCATCGACTACAAAGGCCACATCGGCATAGGGGAGGTTGTGCAGACGTACATATCGCGCTTCTGCAATGATACGTCCCTCTCCCGGCTCTCCCATTAGGCCAATGATTGACATGGTTTTCCTGTAATCTACGTTCACGTACTCCTGCATTTTGGCATGGGGCATGGTCTTTATGGGAGAAAAATAGCGGTAATAGACCGCTTTATCCGAGAACCGGTAAAAAAGTCTCCGCATTTCATCAACATCAGAAGGCTTTATGGCGCGGAAACGAACGGTAAAGGTCTCTTTAAATGTGTGTTCGCAGGCCAAATCCTCCGGGTAAAGGTGACCTGATTCTGAAAGGTAGGTCTGATCAGGGAATAAGAGATGTTTTTCTTTGGCAACGCTAACCAGGTCTGCGCGATCATCGGGATGGGCAATGTCAATGAGGGCAAGGGCTCGTTCCCGGTTAGTCCGACCAGTCATGGAGGCGACCCCATATTCGGTTACGACGAGGTCTAAGGATTCCCGGTTGGAAAACTGGTTGGGATAACCTTCCACAGAAATGACGATGTTTGGCTTGTTTTCTAAGTTGCGGCTTGGCAACGCAAAAACTGTTCGGCCCCCTCTGGAAAAGGCTGCGCCTTTAAAAAATTCCTGTGCCTCACCCGGACCGGCGCCGACATTTCTCTTGCCGCTGTGCAAGGCAATGCCGCCTGTAAGATCCACCTTGCGAGCGGGTAAAACCACCATAAGATGGTCATTGGCCCCGATCCTTTTGGGGTCTGACACCACATCGATCCCCTGGAACTCTATTAAGGGATTGCGGTGCAGCCAATGCATCAGTTCTGCCGTGCCGATGGCATAGGCAGCTACAGATTTGCCCAAGAATATGCCTTTACGCCGATTTGTTACGGCCCCGCTCTTGACCAAATCCATCAAGGCATCAGTAAAAAAGGGAGAATGGATCCCCAAATGCCGTTTCCCCTTAAGGTGGCGGGCCAGGGAGTCAAAGAGGGGATCCACGGAAAACGCTATACAGTTTCCGTCCTGGATTAGAGAAGCCACATTCGCCCCCACCTTTTCATACACCTCGTCAACCGGCCAGCGTTGAAAATAGATTGGCGGTTCTGTGGCTTCGACAAGGTAATCAAAATCATCGATGTGAACAAAGGTATCGCCTAAGGTGCGGGGGGCCTGTTCACTGATCTCTCCAACCACCAAAGAGGCTTGTTCCATTGCCTGTCTGGCCACATCTATTGCCGGCCCGAGGCTGCAATAGCCTGCCTTGTCAGGAGGTGTTATCTGGATAAAGGCCGCATCGATCCCGATGGTTCCGGATTCAATTAGGAGGGGGATGCGGGAAAACGGAGTGGGAATCAGGTCAACACTGCCGGCATTGATGGCTTCGCTTGCTACCCACCCGGGGAAAAATGTCTTGAGGCGGAATTTTTGAGTATCTTTTTCTGCAATAGATACTGCCTGTCCAAAGCTCATTAATTGAATAAATTCAAGGTCCCTGAGGTTCCCGGCATCAGAGGCCATCAGACTCTTGATTAGAGTTTGCGGCTCTGCAACCCCTGTTCCCAGAAAGATGCTCATTCCCGGTTTGATTCTGGAGAGGACCTTGTCAGGAGTAATTAGCCTTGATTTCCATTCTTTCTCGTCTGTTATTGACATGGGGGTACACCATATAATTGGGGAATTTAGGAATTAACATTTTCGCAAAACAAATTTACCGAACTGCAGCCTACTAACATATGTTTCAACAATCGAATCACGATCAAGGAATGACGAATGACGAAGGAAAACAAAGAATTAACCATGAGGATCGTCTCATTCATTTTGCCGTAAGAATTCGTAATTCGAGACTCGGTGGTGACCTTGATTACTATTACACAGGCAACTTAAATCGCCAATTTTGACAAACTCGTAAAAAGTTAGAGATGACCCGTTTTCGTCATTCCCGCGAATGCGGGAATCCAGGGAAATGAGCCACTTCTGGACTCCCGCGTTCGCGGCAATAGTTAAGTGTTGAGTTGTTTTCAAATCCTCAATGTGCGACTTGACCAAGATTACAGCGCGCGGGCTATCACGACCCTGTAGGAGCGACTGTAGTCCTTGATTCGTGCCATTTTTTCGTAATCTCCGGTCTGATCTATAATAGTGAGGGCCTCTTGGGTCTGGGCGGGCGCCATTTCGAGAATAATCCAGCCGCCAGGATTCATAAAATCGTGCGCCCCTTTGATTATCTTTTTTAGATAGTACATTCCGTCATCCCCGCCGTCCAGGGCTAATCGTGGTTCATTATCGCGAATCTCGGGGGAAAGGTCATTATATTCCCTGGAAGTGACATAAGGAGGATTTGATACCACAATATCAAAAAGGCAACCATCATTCAAAAAGGGCTCCCAAAGATCTCCCTGCCGGAATCTTAGCCTGTCAGAGACATCGTGTTTCAATGCATTACTGCGGGCTAAATTCAGCGCTTTTTCGGATATATCAGTGGCCCAGATCAGTGCTCCGGGCATTTCCTTGGCCAAAGCAATTGAGATAGCGCCGCACCCTGTCCCAAGGTCGAGGATTTGGAGTGATTGATTCTCACCTTGCTCAATGGTTTTTGCCAATGTAATGGCTTGGTCCACTGCTATTTCGGTTTCAGGCCTGGGTATGAGGACACGACGGTCCACAACGAAGTCCAAGGACCAGAACTCTTGTGTTCCGGTTATATACTGGAGCGGTTCACGGCTGACACGTCTTTTAATTAGAGAACGATAGCCGGAGATTTCCTTTCCGGTCAGGGGCTGATTGAAGTTCAGGTAGAGGCGTATACGCTCGAGGTTGAGTTGGTGAGCCAAAAGCACTTCAGCGTTGAGACGGGGATTCTCAATTCCCTTGCTTTTTAAAAAGTCGGTGGAGACCTTGAGTAGGTCTTTTATTTGCCATGTTTTTGGAGGCATTTTTTAATTGAATATTGATGGTCTCGTAAAAAGTCTCTAAAGCCGTCACTCCCGCGAACGCGGGAGTCCATAAGTGGTTGATTCCCCTGGATTCCCGCGTTCGCGGGAATGACGAAAACGGGTCATTTTTGACTTTTTACATGGGTATCAATATTGATTAGTGAATATTGAATATTTGTGGATTCGCTTGGACCGGGCACTTTCAATTAAAAATGGTAAATCCCTTAAATCGTCAATCGTCAATATTCAATCTTCAATTGTACCGGGTATCGGGTTCAACTCTTGTCGGACCTTTTTAGTGCTTCAGTCTGGAAGTGGGTGATTAAGGGTTCGATAACCAGGTCCAGATTCCCCTGGAGAAGACTCTCTAATTTGTATAGGGTAAGCCCGATTCTGTGGTCAGAGACCCTCCCCTGAGGAAAATTATAGGTCCTGATCCTTTCACTCCTGTCACCGGAGCCTACCATCGTTCTCCGTTCCTCGGAAATTTTAGATTTCTGTTGGGCAGTTTCAAGATCTAACAGGCGGGACCTGAGCACCTTCATAGCCTTTGCCTTATTCTTGTGCTGGGATTTTTCATCCTGGCAGGTTACGACAAGTCCCGTAGGAAGATGGGTGATTCGCACGGCCGAATCAGTGGTATTGACATGTTGCCCCCCGCACCCCGAGGATCGGTAAACATCTATTCGCAGATCGTCCTGTTTGATCTCTACATCTATCTCTTCAGCCTCGGGAAGAACCGCTACGGTTACGGCAGATGTATGTATCCGGCCTTGGGTCTCTGTTTCGGGGACTCGCTGGACACGGTGCACCCCACTTTCATATTTGAGCCTGCTGAATACCAGATTCCCTTCCACAAGGATTATGATCTCTTTTAACCCCCCGATTCCCGTCATGTGTTGACTGAGGATTTCTGTTTTCCATCCCTTTGTTTCTGCGTATCGGCTGTACATCCTGAATAGATCAGCGGCAAAAAGCGCCGCTTCATCCCCGCCTGTGCCTGCCCTTATTTCCAAGAGAATATTCTTGTCGTCGTTCGGGTCTTTGGGGATAAGGAGAACTTTAAGATTTTGTTCAATTTTAGAAAGGTTTGAACTTAGGTTATCAAGTTCTTCCTTGGCTAACTGCCTGATGTCAGGATCTGGATCATTCAGCAGCGATTGATTGCTCAGAATCTCATCCTTAAGCGATTGATATTTTCGGAAAGCGGTAATAATCGGGGTGAGCGTGCTGTGTTCTTTGGCATATGTCTGGTAGGCCTTTTGATCCCGGACAACCGCGGGGTTGCCCAGATCGACCTCCAATTCATTATAGCGCTCTTCTATCTCTTTGACTTTGGCAAACATCCCCGTGAACCTTATTAAATGGATTTAGGAATTTAAGAATTTAGGAATTCCGAATTGTTTCATTATGTTATAAATACTGGCCGTAATTCGCAATGCCCAAATTCCTAATCCCGCGATTCGCGGGACACAATTGCCCGTAAAAAAAGACTTTTTACGGGCGCATCAATATTGACAAACTCGGGAAAAGGCGAAAATGACCCGTTTTTGTCATTCCCGCGAACGCGGGAATCCAGGAAAACTAACCACTTATGGACTCCCGCGTTCGCGGGAGTGACGGCCTTGGAGACTTTTTACGAGACCATCAATATGCAATTTGAGAGATTTACTCTGTTCCGCCGGGCAGTAATCCGTCTGCTATTGTGAGCCTACAGTGGCAGGTTCAATGGATGAGGGTAAAGGTCTCCCGCTTTCAGCGGGATTCAAAGGCCGCAATTGCTGTCTTAGAGCTGACTTAGCCGTCAATCTTCCGTTTTGGCTTCTGTCTTGGTATCGGCGGATGCCTTGTTGAATTTGGCATACTTTTTCTTAAAGCGTTCCACGCGCCCTGCCGAATCGACCAGCTTTTGCTTGCCTGTAAAAAACGGATGGCATTTGGAGCAGATTTCGATATTAATCTCTTTGACAGTGGAACCGGTTTCAAATTCACTCCCGCAGGCACATCGCACTGTCGTCCTGTAATATTCCGGATGTATGCCAGTTTTCATTTTGTCAGTTTCTCCTGATTTTTTTAGTTAGTGTCCGAACGAAAACTATGATTTTTGGTTCAGGCATTAGTTACTCATTGAGGCAAGAAATTCCTTATTATCGCTTGTTCCTTTGATTTTTTCAAGCAAGAATTCCATGCTGTCCACCGGGGTCAATGGCGCAAGCAGTTTACGCAAAACCCAGATACGGTGGAGATCAGCCTCCTCTAACAGAAGCTCCTCCTTCCTGGTCCCGGATAGGTTGATATCAATGGACGGATAGACCCTCCTGTCACTCAGCTTGCGATCTAAATGGATCTCCATATTTCCAGTGCCTTTGAATTCTTCAAAGATGACCTCATCCATTCTGCTCCCGGTGTCAACGAGGGCAGTGGCAATTATCGTGAGACTTCCCCCCTCCTCAATGTTTCTCGCTGCTCCAAAAAAGCGTTTTGGTTTGTGGAGTGCGTTAGAATCCAGGCCACCGGAGAGGATTTTTCCGCTGGGAGGAACGACGGAGTTGTATGCCCTTGCTAATCGAGTAATGCTGTCTAATAGGATTAACACATCAAGTTTGTGCTCAACCAGTCTTTTGGCCTTTTCAATGACCATTTCCGCCACCTGGACATGGCGTTGAGGGGGCTCATCAAAGGTAGAGCTGATCACTTCGGCGTTAACGGATCGAGCCATATCAGTCACTTCTTCCGGTCTTTCATCTATGAGAAGCACGATTTTGTGAATATCTTTTTCGTTGGCCGATACGCTATTGGCAACATTCTGCAGGAGCATGGTTTTTCCTGTCCTTGGCGGGGCGACAATCAAGCCTCGCTGGCCCTTCCCGATCGGTGTCATCAGGTCCATAATCCTTGTGGAATAATTGTCGGCCGCGACCTCTAAGGGGATCCTTTCTTCGGGGTAGAGAGGAGTAAGGTTGTCGAACAGGATCTTTTCCCTTGATATCTCCGGGTCCTGATGGTTGACTTTTTCCACCTTTAAGAGGGCAAAATATCTCTCTGATTCCTTTGGTGGCCGGATCTGTCCTGCAACTGTATCCCCCTTTCTCAAGTTAAATCGACGAATCTGGGAGGGAGAGATATAGATATCGTCAGGCCCAGGAAGGTAATTGGCGTCAGGTGCCCTCAGGAACCCAAAACCATCCGGGAGGACTTCGAGGACACCTTCACCGTAAATCAGACCGTTTCGGGCTGAATGGGCCTGGAGCAGTGCGAAAGTGAGATCCTGCTTTCGCATTCCGGATGCTCCCTCAATGTTAAACTCCTTTGCCATTTCCGTCAGTTCACTGATCTTCATTTCTTTAAGTTCAACTAAATTCATACTTTTTCTCCATTAAGACATGTTTGTGATGAGTCGGCTATAACGACATACGTTGAAAGACATCAAAATGCCTTGTTGTGGCCAGAGCGTAGAGCCTTATAAAACCTTTTATGTGCGTTAGAATTAGGTTACTCAGCAGAGTTGTTATGAAGTCTATACAGATATCCGGTCTATACCGAATCCCCCGAAAGGAAGGAAAATATTTAAGATTTTATAATTATAGTTGTTTTATCCCTTAATGTCAAGGCTTTTTGGAACGAGCATGCTGATTTACAGGTAAGTGTTCACAGGTTCCGGGTTCAGAGGTTCAAGGTTGATGGTCTCGTAAAAAGTCTCCAAGTCCGTCACCCCCGCGAAGCTTGTCCTCGACCTGATCGGGGAGCGGGGGTCCATAAGCGCCTGATTTTCCTGGATTCCCGCGTTCGCGGGAATGACGAAAAGGGAAGATTCTCGACTTTTTACGAGTTTGTCAAGGTTAATCTATTGAATTGACCTTTGAACGCTGAACCTCTGAACCCGTGAACGGTTCAAATCATGACTTCAGATCCAGTTGTTCTAAGATCTCCAAGGCATGTTTCATGTCGTCCGGAAGTGGGGCTTCGAATTCCATAAAATTTTCGTTCACCGGATGGACAAAACCTAAACGTTTGGAGTGAAGCATTTGTCTTTTTAGGTTGAGCAGGGCCCCGTTTTTTTGGGGGAAGTGCTTTTTCCACCAGTTACGCCCATATCCATAGACAGGATCTCCTGCAACAGGGTGACCTATGTGGGAGAGGTGGACGCGGATCTGGTGGGTCCGACCTGTTTTTATGGAAACAGAAAGGAGTGAAAATCCTATTTCAAATTCCCTCAATTTTTGCCACAGAGTTAAGGCCTTCCTTCCCCCGGAGAGTACGACCGCCATCTCTTTTCGCCTTGTAGGGTGTCGAGCAATAGGGAGATCGATCTCCCCCTCCTCACCGTTGATTTGTCCATGTACGAGAGCTAAGTATTCCTTTTTAACCAAGCCGGATTTAAATTGTTGAGCGAGAAATGTGTGGGCCCGGTCATTTTTTGCCGCAACCATGAGCCCGGAGGTATCCTTATCGAGCCGATGTACAATACCTGGCCTCAGCTCTCCCCCGATCCCGGAGAGGTCTTTGCAATGTTTAAGAAGGCCGTGGACAAGAGTTCCGGTTGAATGCCCCGGGGCCGGGTGAACAACGACCCCTGCCGGTTTCGACAAAACAATTAAGGAAGAGTCTTCATGGATAATTTGGAACTCTACCTCATCGGGTGTAAGATCCGGGAGGGTTGGGGGTGGGATTGTGAGAGAAACCCGATCCCCTGCCTTCAATTTGTGGCTTGGCTTTGAAGGGCGATCGTTTACCTCAGCGTGCCCATCCCTTATCAGCGCCTGTATCCTTGCTCGAGACAGACCGGGTGATCTGTTACAAAGAAAAACATCAAACCGAGTACCTTGAGCGGTCTCAGGGATGTCATAGTAGAATGTGTTAGCTGGCGTCTGGGTTAGTAGCAAGATGTTGACTATTGCAGGGATTGGGGTTTTTTATTGTTTTTCTTTGCGAGCTTTGTTTACCCCGTAGCTCCGGGAGATGGTACTGGGGCGCCTTTGCGTGAGACCTTCTTTATGGTTCCCCGCATCAGTTTCAATGAAAGCGGGATCTGCGTTGCACTTTGACCGGCTTGTCCGGGTTAGGAAAACATCTTATCTAAATCCTTTTCTACCTGTGATTCTTTGATCTCTTTGGCAAGGGATATTTCCTTGACGAGAAGAGTCCTGGCGGTATCCAACATTTTTCTTTCACCGAAAGAAAGCTCTTTATTCAGCCTTAGAAGCAACAGATCACGATACACTTCGGCTACTTCGAAGACGGACCCGGTTTTAATCTTGTCCATGTAATCTCTGTAACGCCGATTCCAGGTCTGATTGTCAAGGATGACGTCTCTCTTTTCCAGGATTGTGAAGAGCTTTGGAAGTTCTGTTTTAGCGATGATCTCCCTCAAACCTACGTTGTCCACATTATTGGTAGGAATCATGATAATCATATTATTATCGAGAATGCGCATAACGTAAAAATCCTGCGTGCACCCAGAGATTTCCTGGGATTCTATCTTTTCGATTATGCCGACGCCATGCGCAGGATAAACGGCTAAATTACCTACCTGAAACATTTATACCTCCATAGTCAAGGCTCATGGCCTGTAGCTCAAATGTCTCATCCTATGAGCTATCAGCCATGAGCATTTTGACCGTACCGATTTTCTTTTATATCAAAGCCCTATCTTAAAAATAAACCGACTGCCGGCAAAATCGGTGCAATAACCAGAGCAACCACCGACATCAACTTGATCAGGATGTTCATGGCAGGGCCGGAGGTGTCTTTAAACGGATCACCAACCGTATCGCCCACCACGGCGGCCTTATGGTTGTCTGAACCTTTTCCGCCTAAGTTCCCTTCTTCTATCCACTTTTTCGCGTTGTCCCATGCACCGCCGCCATTGGCCATGAACAGGGCCAGGAACGCGCCCATAACCACGGCGCCCAACAGCATACCGCCTAAGGTCTCTTTGCCTAAGAGGAAACCCACAGCAACAGGGGTCAGCACAGCCACGAGGCCGGGGGCGACCATCTCTTTCAGGGCAGAGTTCGTCGCAATTGATACGCAGGTCGTGGAATCGGGCTTGACGCCCTCTTTTCCTTCTAACAGCCCGGGGATTTCCCTGAACTGGCGACGTATCTCTTCCACGATGGCGAAGGCCGCCTTACCGACCGAGGTCATGGTAAGGGCCGCACATGTCATTGGGACCATGCCGCCGATAAACATCCCGATAACCACCATCGGGTTGTCGATCAGAACAGCGCCAAGATTGGCCGCCTGTGTATAGGCCACAAAAAGGGCCAAGGCGGTAAGGGCTGCGGAACCAATGGCAAACCCTTTTCCGATGGCAGCGGTCGTGTTGCCAAGGGCGTCGAGGCTGTCGGTGATCTTCCTGGTCTCAGGGCCAAGACCTGCCATCTCAGAGATACCGCCCGCGTTGTCAGCGATGGGGCCATAGGCATCCACGGTCATGGTTGCCCCGACCGTTGCTAACATGCCAACGGCGGAAAGGCCTATGCCGTAAATCCCTGCGGTCGTATATCCGACAAAGGTGGCCACGCAAATACCGAGAATCGGAAGCCAGGTGGACTGCATACCGACGGCCAGGCCTGCAATGATAACGGTAGCCGCACCGGTCTTGGTCTGTTCGGCAATACGTTTGACCGGAGGACCGGATGTGTAATATTCGGCAAGGAGACCGATGGCAATACCGCAAAGCAGGCCGGAAAATACTGCCCAGAAGGCGCCCATAGGCATACCGAGAGACTTGGTAACAAGTATGGTAAGAACCACAAAGATGATCGCAGCCACAAAAGTTGTGTATCTCAGGGCCCCCGCGGGACTTCCTTTCTGGAAGATTTTGATGGAAAAGACACCCAAAAACGAGCTGAGTAATCCCACCATGATAACTAAAATAGGCATGGCCATATATTTCAGTTTAATGGCCGTCACGGATAGGCCTTCCAGAACAGGGAATTCTTTGACGAAAGCCGCAAGGGTTTCTGGTGTATTGATGGTCAGTGTCGCTGCAATGGCTATGGTGGCAATCACGGAACCGACAAACGACTCAAAAATGTCAGCGCCCATCCCGGCAATATCACCCACATTATCACCCACGTTGTCAGCAATAACGCCCGGGTTGCGCGGGTCGTCTTCCGGAATGCCTGCTTCCACTTTACCCACCAGGTCAGCCCCTACGTCCGCGGCCTTGGTAAAGATACCGCCGCCGACACGAGCAAACAGGGCAATGGAACTGGCGCCCATGGCAAAGCCGTTGATATACTGGGCCGTGTCAGGGTTTCCCCCATAGACCCAGAACCAGAACCCTAATCCGATGAGTCCAAGGCCCGCAACAGCGAGACCCATGACAGAACCGGAAAAGTAAGAGATGTTAAGGGCCTTTGCCTGCCCGGATTTATTGGCAGCCTCTGCGGTCCTGGAGTTACCCCGGGTGGCTGCTGTCATGCCTGAAAACCCTGCGACCATGGATAAAAGCGCACCTGTCACAAAGGCAATGGCGGTTTTCCACGCAATTCCCCAACCCAAAAGGACAAACACAATGGCAATAAAAATAATTAGAACAGAATACTCTCTCTTTAAAAAGGCCATAGCGCCTTTATGAATCGCATCCTCAAGTTCCTGCATCAACGGGCTGCCATTTGGTTGTTTCTTGACATAATTATATATCAGAAAAGCGATGATCAGACTAAAGATCCCTAAGAAGGGAGCATAAACGGTTAATCCCTGCATCAGTTTTTTTCCTCCTTATTTACTAAATTCTGGCAATTGATTTGATTCATTGCCGATTCAACCCCTTCCAAAACAAATAGTTCACATGCGTTAACGGCCACCCGGATCGCTCTTTCTGCAAGCCCCTTTTCATCGGCATAAAAGGGAGCAAGGACATAATCTTCCACGGTTTCTCCGTACCGCGGATGACCAATGCCAACCTTGACCCGGCAAAACCCTGTGCTCCCGAGATGGCGGATGATGGATGACACACCTTTGTGCCCTCCGGGTCCGCGATCCCTGACGACTTTTATCCTTCCTAAAGGGAGGTCCAGATCGTCATGGATAACTAAAATCCTGTTGGTCTCCAGGGCATAATAGTCAGCACAGGCCCTGACCGATTCACCGCTCAGGTTCATAAAGGTCAGGGGGCAAAGAAGAATGATATTCTTTCCCCGGAATGCCGACCGGATATGTTTTGCACGGAAACGGCGGCTGTTCATAGACAGACCCAGATCCCTGCACCACAGGTCGATAACCCTGAAGCCTATGTTGTGTCTCGAATTCTCATATTCCGGCCCGGGATTCCCGAGGCCCACAATCAAGCACAAATCTTTGTGTTACTGTTCACCCCCTTTCTTTTCTTCCTTTGATTCTTCAGCAGATTCCTCTTCTGAGTCTACCGTTTCTTCCTCGATGCCTTCTTCAAGCTCTTCTTCCTCTTCTTCCATTCCTCCGCCAGGTGCGGAAACGACGGCAACGGTTAGATGGCTGTCTTCTGCACAGGTGAGCCCTTCAGGAAACTCGATGTCACGGATATGTATTGTATCCCCGATGTCTAATCCGGACACATCTAATTCCAAGGAATCTATCAGTTTATCAGGGAGACAGGAGACGGTAATATCTCTTCTGATGTGCTGCAGAAATCCACCCTCCTCCGTTACACCTATCGGGATATTAACAAGGGTGACGGGGATGTCCACGGTAATTTCCTTGTCCATGGAGATTTCGTAGAAGTCGGCATGAAGATAGGCGCCGCTAACGGGATCGACCATGAGATCTTTAAGCATTGCCTTTCTGGTTTCTTCCCCATGATCCGATGTAATTTGAAGATCGAGAATGATGTTTTCGCCTTTGCCCTGGGTTGTAATACGCGTAAGTTCAGGGTAATCCACGGTCAACATAATCGACTCAGTTGCAGGTCCATAAAAAATGGCTGGCAACTGATTGTTTTGTCTTAATTTTCTGGCTGCCCCTTTGCCTGTATTTTCTCTAACATGGGCAGAGAGTGCTAATTGACGCATTTGGTCCCTCCGGTATTAATTAAATTTTTCACAAATGAAAAACGCCTGATTCCTCCAGGCGTTTTCGACATCTAAACAAACAAAGTGCTGACTGAATGAGAGCTGTGACTTCTCTTGATGGTTTCCCCTAAGAGTTCTGCTATCGATAGAACGACGGTTTTTTGGCACCCCCTGGCCGTGTCAGTTAGGGGGATGGTATTGGTTATAACGAGGCTATTAATGGGTGAGGCGTCTATTCTTTCAATGGCAGGCCCCGAGAGGATCGCATGGGTGCAGCAGGCGTGTATCTTGAGTGCGCCTCTCTCCTTGAGCGCCATCGCGGCCTGAGTCAATGTCCCTGCGGTGTCAACCATATCATCCAAGATGATAGCGGTTTTGCCCTTTACTTCACCGATTATGTTCATTGCCTCAGCGATATTAGGGGCTTCGCGTCTTTTATCTATGATGGCCAGGGATGCAGTTAGGCGCTTGGCAAAGGCACGGGCCCTTTCCACCCCGCCGGCATCTGGCGAAACGATAACCAGATCGTCTTGGAGGTTGTCTTGAATATATTTGAGCAAGATCGGGGCGGCAAAGATGTTGTCAACCGGGATGTTAAAGTAGCCCTGAATCTGTCCTGCATGCAGATCCATTGACACGACCCTGTTTGCGCCTGCCACCGTGATCAGATCGGCAACAAGTTTGGCGCTTATCGGGACCCGAGGTTTCACCTTTCGGTCCTGCCGGCTATAACCGTAATAGGGGATTACTGCGGTGATTCGTTCGGCGGATGCCCGTCTCATGGCATCCATTATGATCAAGAGCTGCATAAGGTTGTCATTGACAGGGGTGGAGGTGGATTGAACTATAAATACATCCCGTCCCCTTATGTTTTCCCCAATTTCTACCTGGGTCTCTCCGTCGCTAAAGGTTTTAGCTAAGATCTTGCCCGGTTTGATTCCAAGGTATTCACATACCTCGAGGGTCAAGGCAGGATTTGAGTTGCCACCGAAAAGTTTTATCTCCTGGTCCAAACTTAATCCTCTAAAAATACAATACCCGGAAAACTAGTGTCCTGACATCTATGTAATGTCGCAAAGATAACCGTCATTCCCGCGGAAGCGGGAATCCAGAAGCGCCGAAGTGACCATAAATCCTGGATTCCCGCGTTCGCGGGAATGACATTGGTGGTGTTCTGCTTTCTTTCACATCAAACACTTGACACATGACAGGACACTAGTGGTAGAAAAAGATGAACGTCCAACATCGAACATCGAACGTCCAGGTAAGCGAAGACTCCGACATCGAATAAAAAACAAACAGCAACTTTAGGCACTTACCCTTTGGCTGGGGTGGGAGGATTCGAACCTCCGAATGCGGGCTCCAAAAGCCCGTGTCTTACCACTTGACGACACCCCATAACTGACTACTAAAAACATAGCCAAAGAAATTTGAAATTTCGAATATCGAACAAAGAATTTCGAATGTCGAAGATTCCCGTTTTTTCGGGGAGTGATGGAGAGTAATAATCCAAAGTCAAAAGTTACGTAAGGCCCTCTGCCAAAAAAATATCTCCAATATCAAGGGAGGTCAAATCTGTTTTTGCCTGGCGGGCTCGATCTTTTGATCCAAAAACCCCGAAGACACTCGGCCCGCTGCCTGACATCAAGACCCCATCGGACCCTGAATCCATTAAAGTCTTTTTTATATCCTCTATGGCAGGGAAATGGGAAGCGGTAACCCTCTCTAAATCATTATCCAGAACGCGAGCAATCACAAACACTTTTTTCTTTAAATTCGCAATTATAAACTGATATTCATCTTTTGTCAACTCTAATTCCCCTGTGCCCTCTAATGGTGACCAATTAAGGTTGCCGTAGACCCAGGCGGTGGAAACCCTGATTGGTGGTGTCACGATAATATACCATAATTTCGGCCATTTTTCAATCGGTTCTAAGATTTCACCAATCCCCCTAACTATGCATGGTTTCTCGATCAGAAAGAATGGGACATCTGCACCCAGGCCCAGGGCTAATTCGGCTAACTCTTTTGCCGAAAGCGGGCATGACCATATTTGGTTTAAGGCCTTGAGCACACACGCCGCATCGCTGCTGCCACCGCCTAAACCGGCTGCAACCGGGATATTCTTTGTTAGTTTTATGGAAAGCCCATGGTCAATCCCGGTCTTAGCAAAAAAGGCCTGTGCCGCCCGGCATGCAAGGTTTTCTTTGTCAGCGGGCGCTGAAAAACCCTCACATGATATCGTGATCAGGTTGCGAGAAGTTATTTGGAGTTCAATCCGGTCATAGAGGCTTACAGTCGCCATGATGGAGACTAAATTGTGGTATCCATCGGGTCTGCGGCCCGTGATTTTCAATCGGAGATTGAGCTTGGCAGGAGCCCAGTGGATTGAGGATTGACTATTGACTATTGAATATTGAATATTGCCGGATGGTGATTTGGGTGGCGATTCTGCTTTCATGACGTGTTAAAGAGATGTAGGGACTAATGCCTCAATCCCTGAATTTGCAATTGCCCGCAAAAAGTCTCCATGGCCGTCATTCCCGTGAAAACGGGAATCCAGAAGTGGTTGATTTCCCTGGATTCCCGCGTTCGCGGGAATGACGAAAACGGGTCATTTCTGACTTTTTACGAGTTTGTCAATATTCACTCGTCAATATTCAATGTAAGGTACAGGGTGGAGTTTCCTCGCTTGATCAGGAAAAGAATGGTGTCACCCTTCTTGTAGCTCTTAGTTCTTTCAAGGAAGTCGGCGAGGTCCTTGGCAGGGATCTGGTCAATCTCTAAGATGATATCTCCCGGCTTGAGGCCGGCTTCTGCGGCAGGCGAATTGCTGTCAATTTGCACGATCAGGATACCGGTCGTTTCCGACAGACCGAACTCTTTTGCCAACTGTGGGGTGACCTCTTCCACTTTCATGCCAAATCGTCGTTTTGAGCTGCTTTTTTCAAAGCCCTTTTCTTCCTCCTTCAGCTCCCCTATCTCGGCCTCGAACACCTGCTCCTCGCCTTTCCTGATGACCACGACGGGTACTGTTGCGCCTATGGGCGTGGAGGCTACGATATAGGGCAATTCTTTCATTTCTTTGATTTTTTTGCCATTAAAGGAGACGATAACGTCTCCGCGTTTGATTCCGGCCTTTTCAGCGGGTCCTCCAGATGTAACATCCGCTACCAGGGCCCCATTTGCGTCCTTCAAGTTGAGTTTCATTTGCAGATCGGGGGTAATTTTTTGGATCATAACACCTAACCAGCCCCTGACCACTTTCCCCTCCTTGAGTTGGGCTATGATTTGTTTGGCCATGTTAATCGGGATAGCGAACCCGATACCGATATTTCCTCCGGTACGGGAGAAAATCGCAGTATTGATTCCTATCACCTCTCCGGAGCTGTTAAGGAGGGGCCCCCCGCTGTTTCCCGGGTTAATGGAGGCATCGGTCTGGATGAAATTCTCGTATGGCCCGGCCCCGATATGTCTGTATTTGGCGCTGACAATGCCAGCCGTAACCGTGTTGTCAAGGCCAAAGGGGTTTCCCATGGCAATGACCCAGTCGCCTACTTCAAGTTTGTCGGAATCGCCCATGGGGAGCGGGCTGAGCTGTTGATCTGTTTCTATACGGATAAGGGCCAAATCGGTTTTGGGATCACGGCCTATGATTTTTGCACTGAAGCTCCCGCCGCCTGCTAACTTGACGTTGATTTCATCGGCCTTCTCCACAACATGATTATTAGTCAGAATGAAACCATCTTCATCAATAATAAATCCAGATCCGAGATTTCTCTGCTTGAAGCCCTTTGGCATCTGGTCGCCGAAAAACCGATCAAAAAAGTCTTTTAGAGGATCATTTGGTCCGGAGGGGCCTTTAAAGGTAAATGGGTGGGTCATTCGCCCTGTCATGGTCATTACGGTGCTGATGTTGACTACAGATGGTCTCGCTTTTTTGACCAATCCGGAAAAAGACCCCGGGGCGCCAGGCAAAAGGGGGCTTGTCTGGGCCATTGGTGCTGAGCCCGGATCGATCAGCGTGGTCAGAACAAAACCGGCCGTTATACAAAAAAGCGCCCACGTCATGAGGCAGAACCTCTTCTGCCAGGTGGCGCCCGATCGAGTAAAATTCATGGAGAATCTCCGAAA
>Ga0222678_1000434_pt1 | contig 18917 bp, 22 predicted proteins | sample AntAcemetagen937_FD_179801 | JGI IMG/M metagenome (GOLD analysis project Ga0222678, IMG submission 179801) | Saline water microbial communities from Ace Lake, Antarctica - #937 | ecosystem: Environmental > Aquatic > Non-marine Saline and Alkaline > Saline | place: Antarctica: Ace Lake... | reverse complement strand
TTAAGTCAGGGCATACGTTGCTTTTTGATTTCACCGGAAGTAGTTAAGCGTGGATGCCAATTTGTCCGCGACAGGAGGATTTTGCCTAATTTTCTTTATTGACGTCTGGAGGCCTTATAAGGGTTATGTTTTTTATTTATTCCACTACAGGAATAAGAAAGGAACTTACATATAAATCTTCGTCGCTTCTAAGGGAATGCATTACGCCAGATTTAACAATAAATTCTTTTCCAACAATTAGTTCGATTTCACTATTTTCTAGAACTCCAAAGCCCGATCCTTTTATGCAGTAAAATATTTCATCTTTTTCATCGTGTTTATGCAGAGGAACTTTTGTCTCTGAGGTAACATGATATACGTTTGTGACAATAGCTTCTTTAATGGCATTCAAATCCATGTTTTCTCTCCTTTTCCGTGATTTGATTAATTATTTTTTAACATAACGTAGAGCTAAGCGGCCGGAAGGGGCCTACCAAAAAGCTATGTTACTCCGGAAAACTTTGGCGAAGTTAGAAACGTTTGATAGTAGCACCAGCCCTTCCGGTCAGCTTGAGCGATTGGATAGGTCTCAAAATTATGGCCATCCCATTTACTGCTCGAAGTACTTTCGATCAATGTCGGTGAACAGGAGAACTACATCACCATGTTTGAGTAATTTTCCAAAAACTTGTTCTCCAACGTGCTCCATCCGAAGTTTTTTGTCGCGCCATATTGCCGGATGCCTAAGGTCGGAAAAGTTCCATCGGCCATTGTGACCACATGCATTCCGAAGATGCCGGAAAAATTGAATCTCCGGGTTCGTGGCGATAGAATCATAGTGCGCGTGCGAGAGCAGAGTATCCCACATAGCAGCCACAAACGCCGATGTTATTTGGTCAACTGTTGCTGAGATGGCAGGACCGGAAGTCTGAACTTCCTGAACTACAACATCAGCGTGCAAGTTGACGTGCTCACCGTTGTAGGATGATTCTACTGTTATCTTAGGCGCCTGTAAAATAACAGCATCTCGAACCGTTGGAAGGCGCAACGCAAAAATGCCAACAAGAGATTCGATGTACGCATCGAGTAAAAGACGAGCTCGATTTCGAGTATCACGAGACTTATTAGACATAAGCTGTTTGAGACCTATCGGTGAGCTGAGCAGAGTCGACCTAATGCCGGGCGGTTTTTTGCCCGGCGATTAGGCCGAGTTCTGCTCCAGCGGCTGGATAGGCGGAGCGCAAGCGGAGCCTGTCCGGCTGATGGAGCAGCTTGCTGCTCAGCTCACCGATAAGCGGGACCGCTTGCGGTCTCGCTTATCGTAAAGCTAAGCTGCCGGAAGGGGCCTACTGAGAAACCATGCTACCCCGAAAAACTCCGGTTAAACGAAAATGCTCGATAGTTGCATTAGCCCTTCCGGTCTGCTTGAGCGATTGGTTAGAATTAATTGAGAATAAAACCTATATTATTTATTTTTTAGGCTTTATAGAAAGACCATGCTTAGGAAATATCATAAATTCTGGAACGTCTGCATTAAAGTACATGGTTTTATATGTCTCGTATTTATCTCTAAATACATCAAAACAGGTTATTCTCACTTCAAGTGAACCTTTTGATCTTAATTCACTTAGTGTGAAATTGTTTGTAGTAAAAGCTAAAAGTCCATAAATAGGTTTAGAGTTGTCAATAGCTTTGTCATAGCGTTGCAGGTCATATTTTGGAGGATTGTTAATGCAGAAAATACTATTGTTGTTACTTGAACTAAAGTTCTCTGGGAGGATTTCTTTATTAAGTTTAATCCATTCATCATTATATTTATATTCCATTCCAAAACCGGCTGGAAAAACTGGTTTTGCTCCAGAATTTGCTAAAGCGATCAACACAATAAATAGCACCCGGGAATTATCGGGATCCGAAGCAATTTTAGCAGTTCCAAATCCACAAATGTCTATCATCAAGTTGGGCTTACTTTCGAAATAAGAAACAACGCTGATTATACCAGGTATTCCTCCACTCAGTGCTATAAAAATAGTTATTATCAGTGTGATTGATTGTTTGTTAAGGAATTTTTTCAATTAATTTCAAATCTCCTTCTTTAATTCTAACGTAAAGCTAAGCTGCCGGAAGGGGCTAACCAAAAAACCACGCTATCCCGGGAAACTCCGGAGTTGATAGAAACGTTTGACAGTTGCATCAGCCCTTCCGGTCTGCTTGAGCGATTGGTTAGAGCAAATTCACTTAAATTGTTTCCAATTTGCGATAATGAGTACACTAATTGCTATATTGAGAAGACTTCCAACGAAGCTATAGATCCCATGAAATAATATAAATAAAGCGATAGTCGCAACTATTAAGGTAATAATTGAGATTAGATTGAAGGGTTTACGCTGTTTCCCAATCCCATAAGCAGAGATTCCCATACCCCCAGTTAGAATAATTATTACCAGTATTCCATCCAAAATGGTTGTTGTCTTACCATCACCGCCTGAACGAATGATAAGAAGGATCAAAAAAACTCCAAGTACAGCGAATAGTACGGCCATGATCCAGGCCAGAATTGAGGCTATACACAAACCCTTATTTCTTTCTGAGCACTCCATGATTATCTCCTTTTGCTCTAACGTTGAGCTGAGCAGAGTCGACCTAATGCCGGGCGGTTTTTTGCCCGGCGATTAGGCCGAGTTCTGCTCCAGCGGCTGGATAGGCGGAGCGTAAGCGGAGCCTGTCCGGCTGATGGAGCAGCTTGCTGCTCAGCTCACCGATAAGCGGGACCGCTTGCGGTCTCGCTTATCGTAGAGCTAAGCTGCCGGAAGGGGCCGACCAAAAAACTATGCTACTCTGAAACGCACCGGCGAAGATGAAAATGTTCGACAGTAGCATTAGCCCTTCCGGTCTGCTTGAGCGACTGGTTCGGCAATGCTAAGGTTATATGTTATGAGGTTCTGGTGGTAGACCTTGCCACAAAGATTGGTCTAATTTCCAGGATCCTGTCTTCCCGCATTTTTCACAGGTTGCCGTAAAAAATGGAACAGAAGGATCCCAACCCTCATAGGAATTTTTTGTGGGAACATCACAGTCAGCGCATCGAATCTGAAAATAATCAGCAGTCTCTATTCCAACAATCTTCAGAACATTATTCATTGTATTTTCCTCCAATAAAAGTTTCCGGTTAATCTTCCCTGATTGTAATATCGACATTTTTCCGAATCTCGTAGAACTCACTACCCCAGCCTATGAGCTGTCCGTTTTCAAAAACAACTGGAGTACATTCATCTTTGGTAACACTCCAGTCTGACCGTTGGCGTTGAGTGTAGTAGAAAAAGATACACATATTTTTCCCATAGAGGGATTTATAGGCTTCGTTTAAATCAGGCTTGTCCATGATCTCCATCACCTGATTTTTTGTCATTCCCATTTCGAGCGTTAACAGATTGTTATTGTTTCGATCCATAACCATTCCAGGAGTAGCGCATCCAAAAATAGCTATGAGTAGTATGAGGACTAATATTTTCATTAGATGCTTTTTCATAAGGTCTCCTTTTTTGCCGAACGTAGAGCTAAGCGGCCGGAAGGGGCCGACCAAGAGACTATGTTACCTCGAAAAACGCCGTCTAGGCTAAAAACGTTCGATAGTTGCAATAGCCCTTCCGGTCTGCTTGAGCGACTGGTTCTGAGGCAACTTATTGCCTTAAGTTCGTCTCCACCAACCCTGTATTGGTGTGACGATGAATGACCACTCCCAAGACGTTGCCAACTCGGGCTGTCAACAACACAGAGTTAGGTGATCTGCGCCTAAGATATTTTGCAGGAATATCCCGCTATTCCTCCGCTCCGGCTTCTTCGAGAAGTTGGACCATATCGTTGTCATCCCTATCTGCCGCAAACGTCAAGGCTCTCTTGCCATTCTTGGCTTTCGCGTTGATATCGGCTCCCGCCTTGATCAGCTGCTTGGCAATCTTGGCATGGCCTTTATCTGCCGCCAACATCAAGGCAGTCCAGCCAGCCTTTTGTTTTGCATTGGGGTTGGCTCTCGCCTTGATCAGCTGCTTGGCAATCTTGGCATGGCCTTTATCTGCCGCCAACATCAAGGCAGTCCAGCCAGCCTTTTGTTTCGCATTGGGGTTGGCTCTCGCCTTGATCAGTTCCCTGGCGACATCGGCATGGCCTCTATCTGCCGCCCGCATCAAGGCTGTCTCGCCATCATTGGATTTCGCATTGGGGTCGGCTCCCGCCTTGATCAGTTCCCTGGCGACATCAGCATGGCCCACATTTGCCGCCAACATCAAGGCTGTTCCGCCAGCCTTTCGTTTCGCATTGAGGTCGGCTCCCGCCTTAATCAGCTCCCTGGCGATATCGGCATGACCTCTTAATGCTGCCCATATCAAGGCTGTCCAGCCAGTCTTTTGTTTCGCATTGGGGTCGGCTCCTGCCTTGATCAGTTCCCTGGCGACATCAGCATGGCCTTCACCTGCCGCAAACATCAAGGCTGTCTCACCATCCTTTGCTTTCGCATTGAGGTCGGCTCCCGCCTTGATCAGTTCCTTCACCCTTGAGATATTTCCCTCCTTCGCCGCTTCCAATAAGTCCAAGCCTTTCTCGGCCCATCCGATTCCCTCAAACAATCCTCCAAGAGCTACGATAGTGATAAGAACAAAAAGAACTAATCGCTTCATAATGCCTCCTTTCTGTTAGTAAGTTTCCCTATAAGTTCTTTAAGCTGAAAATTCTCCCGCCCCTTGTATTTTTGTCCTCAGAACGTAGAGCTAAGCTGCCGGAAGGGGCCTACCAAAAAACTTTGCTACACTGAAAAATACAGGCGAAGAGAAAATGTTCGACAGTTGCATTCGCCCTTCCGGTCTGCTTGAGCGAATGGTTAAGTGCTTGTTATACGACTTGGTAATTATTTATTGTCGTTTTGTATTTTTTCTAAGGCTTCCAGTTTTCTTTTGTATTCCATTGCTCGATTTTGCCATGGGATACCACTAGGATCATTATAATCCGATTGGTTTTCTTTTGATGGTGTTAACTTATCTTCCAAAGAAGATATTTCTTCTTTAATTTCTTTAAGAACTCTGAGGATTTCATCATTTGACATGAGAATTTCCTTATTTATTAATTTTGCACTTAACGGTGAGCTGAGCAGAGTCGACCTAATGCCGGGCGGTTTTTTGCCCGGCGATTAGGCCGAGTTCTGCTCCAGCGGCTGGATAGGCGGAGCGCAAGCGGAGCCTGTCCGGCTGATGGAGCAGCTTGCTGCTCAGCTCACCGATAAGCGGGACCGCTTGCGGTCTCGCTTATCGTAGAGCTAAGCTGCCGGAAGGGGCCGACAAAAAAACTATGCTACCCAAGGAAACATCGGCAAAGATAAAAATGTTTGATAGTAGCATTAGCCCTTCCGGTCTGCTTGAGCGACTTGTTAGGAGTTTATTCTATCACAAGAACATTAATTGATTGAGTCGGTAAATCATCAAAAGAAATATCAGTTTTAAAATATATACTGCCTATTTCTTTAGGGATTTGTGAAATAGGAGGAAATCTGTATGAAAAATATGCTTGGTTATCTCTTTTGAAAAGTTCGGTCTGTGTAGTGAAATTTCCTATTGCGGAATTGAATTCATTTAAATCGATCTCTTTACCCGATCTAGTCACCAAATGAGCTGATCCAAAATTGGCCTTTTGGAAATTTCCATCCTGAATTGAGACTAGAATAAGAACTTGTGTGTAATATTCATCGGAATATTTAGTCAATGGTATAACCCGAATGGAATCTATTGTGAAAGAAGTCGCTTCCGGTTTTAGTGGTGGAGATTTAATTTCAATACATCCAAATATTATAACTATACTGAGTCCTATTAATATGGAACAAATAGTTTTCATTTTTATACTCCTAACGTAGAGCTAAGCTGCCGGAAGGGGCCGACCAAAAAACCATGCTACCCTGAAAACGTCGGTGAAGCTAAAAGCGTTCGATAGTAGCATTAGCCCTTCCGGTCTGCTTGAGCGACTGGTTGGAAGCCCTACTTTTTTTCACTTTTCTTACGTGAAAATTGCATGCTTGCACTTCGATAGGTTTGACGTCGCAGCAACCCAGAGCGTCTCAAAACAATAGACACATAACACTTGCCGTCTGCCCTGTTGTAGAGCTCTCGGAGCGCAGCACCAAGGCGCATGTCTTTTTGTTTCTGTATGGTGATGAATGCAAAGACCTTTCCTTCCCCTTTGTCGATTACAATTGGAGTATCTGAGTCATCCAAGTCGCCATCCTTTTCTATGACGGCGAGATAGCAGTCCTCCCTGAACTCGGTCTTGGTTTTGCTATCGACAACTGTGAGGTATCCAAGCGTTTCGACTACAACCGGGGAACTACTTGTATTTGCCAGAAAACAGTTAATCGCCCATCTCTCATTCTCGTTGTCAATCCGGTTAAGGTCTTGGACGGATGAGAGAGCCTTGTTGTAGTCGACGTCGAATATCTGAATGAACTGGCTGAATGCATTTACTATACCACGTATGTGCAAGCGTGAGACGGCGGTGATAAAAGGCTTGCACTTGCCTCGGACGGCTGGGTGGTTGAATCTTCTTCCGAATGATCGGGCCGCTGGGGGTAAATCGAACCACACCTTGTATTCTCCCTCGTCCTCGAACCACGCATGAATCCTCTCCGGTGAAGACTCGATTTCGTCGGTGATCAAGAAGTCAAGACGATTGTTGATGAGAAGTATCGTGAGCCAATGGTCAAAGTATCTGTGATTGAAGAGATTGGCCAATCGCGAGATGAACACATCTTCGGCATCGGCATCGATGACAGCTTCAAGATATTTCTTCTCCTCGGGCCAGAACTTCTCAAGATCATCGCATCGGTCCCATGTGTCGTAGAGCACCCCGATCGAGGATTCTGGCTGGATCTCCTGAGGATAGAAGGAGCCTCGGAGTCTCTGAACGATCTGAGAGTCGATGGCGACTTTCTCTGATCGTTTGCTGGTTGTCCAGATCTTGATGATCTCGAAAAGAGGGTTCACTCGGTTGCGATACTCACGGAAAGCGTATCCTAAGAGCGCTCCAAAAAGGGCGATAAGTGCCGCGATGATATTGTCTGATAACGTTGCCATATGTTACCTCCTGTTTATTGGCTTCCAACGTTGAGCTGAGCAGAGTCGACCTAATGCCGGGCGGTTTTTTGCCCGGCGATTAGGCCGAGTTCTGCTCCAGCGGCTGGATAGGCGGAGCGCAAGCGGAGCCTGTCCGGCTGATGGAGCAGCTTGCTGCTCAGCTCAACGATAAGCGGGACCGCTTGCGGTCTCGCTTATCGTTGAGCTAAGCAGCCGGAAGGGGCCGACTAAAAAACCATGCTACCCCGAGGAACACCGGCGAACATAAAAATGTTCGACAGCTGCATTAGCCCTTCCGGTCTGCTTGAGCGATTGGTTGGCATCAAGGGTATTTATTTTTCATAAAATCCCATGCTTTTCGGGGCAACCATCCATTTCTGTCTGCATCACAATCTAGAATTATGAAGCGTCCTTTGTCCATTGTGAATTCCCGAAAGATTTTCTCAAGGGCGCCCGCTGTATATTCAGAGCGTATGAATATGGCATTGCTCATGCAGAGGTACCATGTGATGATCTCGTCACGTGAGTTGATAAACTCTTTGATCTCATCACGTTTACCTGCACTGTTTGACCAGACGAGGATATAGTTCCATGGGCCAGTATTATCCATTGGACACCTCCTCTTCCTTTGGAAGTGCGGGGAGCTTCTCCTCTTCTGGTGGGGGAAGCTTTTTTTGCTCAGGCGCTGGGTTCACCATGTTGGCCAAGTCAATGGGATTAAGCATCAATCCCTGTCCCTTTGCTTCAACAATCTCCATTGCGTGTTTGCGTTCGAGGTGTTCTTCGCTGTGAAGGCGGTCACGATCGAAAAACAGAAGGAACAAGCCAGCGATCATAAAGACCGCAATCGGCACAGAACCAAGGCCGAACGTCCAGTAACAGAGAGGAGTTTGAGCAACAGATGCTATGATGTAACAAGGCACACTGATAAACAAGCATGCCCAGAGAAATGGCGACAGTGCACTTCTTCGTATGTGCACGGTCGAGAGCCCCTGAAAGAGTCCTTTCAGGATTCTCGGAGAAATGACTTCAAGACTTGTCAAGTGCACCTCCTTTCGTTCTGATGCCAACGTAGAGCTAAGCTGCCGGAAGGGGCCGACCAAAAAATCCTGCTATCCCGGAAAATACCGGTGAAGAAAAAAACGTTCGGCAGTAGCACTAGCCCTTCCGGTCTGCTTGAGCGTCTGGTTATGTTTTTTTACTTTTATTATCGGGGGTATAAATATTCGAACTCATCAAGCTTATTAAATAGCGATTGTTCATTTGTAAGACTGTTAAACGTAGTATTATCAGAAGATTGTGAAATAGCTAATGCTTCTCTAAGATGAATATTTTTCTCCTCTGTTTGGCCAGAATCCTTATATAATTTTGCTAATCTCGCATGAGTGATAATGATCTCTATTTCCATAACGGATTTATACGGCCAATCAAGTTCTGAGTATTCATCAAGGTTTTTAAGATGTTGCTGTAATGCCCATATAGCTATTGATGAATTTCCAGAATTATAGCCTTCCCATGCCATAGAACCGGATTTCCCCAATTCAACCTCTTTAAGGAAGAGAAGGGTTTTGGCCATTTTAATTCCAACCCACGACATGGTTCCAAGCGATCCAATTATTATTCCTATGAGGATATAGACTACTGCTATTGTGAGCTTTTTCAATCTCATTGGGCATTCCTTTTAAAACATAACGGTGAGCTGAGCAGAGTCGACCTAATGCCGGGCGGTTTTTTGCCCGGCGATTAGGCCGAGTTCTGCTCCAGCGGCTGGATAGGCGGAGCGCAAGCGGAGCCTGTCCGGCTGATGGAGCAGCTTGCTGCTCAGCTCACCGATAAGCGGGACCGCTTGCGGTCTCGCTTATCAGTAGATTATACAGAATGAAAAATATTGCCGAAACACGGAATAGCGCAATATTGTAATAGACAGATTGGGGCTGATTGGATATTATGATACATACATCAATGATTATATGGGTAAAGATGTTTCTTTCATAATCATAATAATCTAATATTCTTAATATTAATTTTAATGTATACCGAAAGACAACAGAAAGTCAATAATAAATTCCGAAGGCCGGGGACTGGTGGACTGGAGAAATTTTGGTCTGATTACGCAGTGGTGGTGGCCAGGCAGGGAATCCAGAAATATACGATCAAATGGTACGTGAAATGGGCTGAAGATTTCGCGAAGTCACTGCGGGGACGACCGTTACCGAATCGAACCGCGGGGGAAGTAAAGGTCTATCTCGATAATCTGGCTCGGCGGGATGGCGTTCAGGATTGGCAGGTTGCTCAGGCGAGAGACGCGTTGCGGATATTGTATCAAGTATTTCTGGGTGTGGATTGGGCGCGGGATGGAAGAGGAAAGGCGGAACCGGGAGATCGTAATTCGGTAAGCAGTAAACGGACAGCGGTAAGCGGTGGACAGAGGGGAAGGCGTCCGGGGAGAAGATTTCGAGACCACGCGGATGGGGGCGTGACGGAAGCTCGTTTTGGAGAAGATTTTAAAAGACTGAGAACGGAACTCCGGCTGCGCCATTATTCTATCCGTACCGAAGAGACCTACGCGAACTGGGCGGTGCGGTTTCTTAATTTCCATGGATTGAGAGCTCCTCGGGAGTTGGGGGGGGAAGAGGTGAGGAAGTATCTGGAGTACCTGGCCGTCGAGAGGAAAGTATCACTCAGCACCCAAAGGCAGGCTCTGAACGCGCTGGTTTTCTTCTATGACGAAGCGTTGAAGGAACCACTTGGTTTAATTGGAGATTTTACCACGGCCCGGAAACCCAGACGGCTTCCCGTGGTTTTGACCAGGGCGGAGAAGGATAGCCTTTTTCAACATCTTAATGAGCCCTATTCGCTGATGGCCGGTCTCCTCTATGGAGGAGGACTGCGACTGATGGAATGTATTAGACTCCGGGTCAAAGATCTGGAATTTGAAAAGAATCAGATTATGGTCAGGAATGGCAAGGGGAAGAAAGACCGGGTGACGACCCTTCCGGAGATATACCAGACTGGGTTGAAAAAGCACCTTGAGAAGGTGAAGGCTATTCACGACGGTGACCTGGAGAGGGGATTCGGAGATACCTATATCCCTCCCGCCCTGGAGAGGAAATACATAAACGCCGCGAAAGAATGGGGATGGCAGTATGTCTTCCCTTCAAGTCGACTTTCGGCCGATCCCCGGTCCGGAAAGGTCCGCCGCCACCACACCCATCCGACCGCGCTCCAGAAGGCGGTGAAAAAGGCCGCGAGGGAGGCGAGCCTGACAAAACAGGTGAGCTGCCACGCTCTGAGGCATTCATTTGCCACCCATCTCCTCGAAGCCGGGTATGACATCCGGACCGTCCAGGAACTTTTAGGACACAGCGACGTAAGCACGACTATGATCTATACCCATGTCCTGAATCGCCCTGGTATAGCGGTAAAGAGCCCGGCTGATCTTAACTAGGCTAACCCGATTCTTCAATAATCTCTTCCAAAGCCATGATAAGTGGAGTCAGATCGTTGGCAACAGTATTCCACAGTAAATAGTAATCAATGACATCGTATCCATGGATAAGCCGATTACGCATTCCGATAATCTGCTGCCAGGGAATTTCTGGGTATTTCTGTCTGGTTACATTATAAACACGATTTGCAGCTTCACCGATAATTTCGACCAAACGTGTCAGTGCCAACTGCATCACCCGGTCACATCCCAATTCTTCCCGGCCAGTTGTCCCTAGAATAGTTGCAGCTTCTCTCGCATGACTTAGCATGTCCTTGAGACTTACCCGATCATCATGCTTGCTCATACTGTACCTCTGCTGAATTTAGCACATCATCCTGGAAATGAGGATTCAGACCCTTGACCGTATGAATCTCAACCCGATGACCCAGCAATTGGCTCAACTCAATTTCCATCCCGGCCAGCGTGATCAGACCAACCCGGGCATTCGGCTCGAATTCGACAAGGGTATCGACATCGCTTTTTTGCGTAAAATCATCACGGAGTACCGAGCCAAAAAAAGCCAATCGGTAAATATGGTTGCGCCGGCAGAAATCGGTAATCTTCTTATTCGGTACATTGATCTTTACACTCATGTCTCAACTCCGATAAACTATATTTTTAAAAAGATGCATTTAAGTCTTCAATCTTGACTCTATCTGCCCTGGGGCTGTGGGGGGCGGTTACTTTTTTCTATCAGATCAGTTAATGTTCCAAATGCAATGCTGGCTCAATGCCGGATAAATCACAATATACAGATTTGGTGTGCTCAAGATATTATGGCATTGAATCAACTTAATAAATATATCTCATTTTGTAAAATCCACAACAATAATCATAAAATTAGCCCTGCCGCCGGCTGGGCAACTTTTATGTTTTGAACACCGACTATCATAATAAGATTATTGCTACACCATAAATAGTTCAATCATCCTAATTTAATTGTTATTAAAATGATCATATTTTTACTATGTAAAAATATGATCATTGGAATTCCGATACAGAAACTATAAATGAGGTGTCATAATGAAGATTGAGGTAAATGAGATACAGATCTCGGAGATAGTAGGTAGCCTGTGCAAAATGCGGCTGGAGGAAGACTACGAAAAAGAAGAGATGATGGTATCCATCGCCAAGCATGGGGTGATGAATCCGATTAAGGTGAAGAGGACGAAGAAGGGCTATATGATCTTCGCTGGTCATCGGCGACTTGAATCTTCCCGGGCATTAGGACTTTCAACTATTCCGGCTGAGATATGGGAAGATATCAGTGATGAAGAGGCGGTACTGAGAGGCTTCATCGACAATATCAACCGGAAGGATTTTTCGCAACTGGAAGAAGCAACCGCATACACCAGATTGATCGATGAGTTTGATCTTAGCGTGGACGATCTGGTCGAGTCCTGCGGTAAGTCCAGGAGCCGGATATATACACTCGTTAATGTGGCCCGGGACCTTACCGACAAGATGAAAAAAGCGATTATCGATGGGAAGATGAGCTTCGGACACGGGGAATGGCTTTTAAAGATTGAAGATCCAAAACTTCGGGGAGAGCTCTTCCAGAAGGTTCTGGATGGTGAGACGGACATCGGGGATTTGAAATATCAGGTTTATCGCCAGAAGCCGGACTCCGAGAAGGACTACGATGAACTTCAGCTTGATCTTATCGAGGATATCTGCGAGAAAGATCCGGGTATCCAGGCAATATGGAAGAAGTCAGTCACAATCAGGCGGAGTCGGCATGGAATAAAGATTACTGTCGAGTCCGGAAATCTGCCGGATCTTATCAAGAAGTTCTATACCGTCCTCAAACCGCTTGAGGAAGAGGGTGAGTGATTCCCGGGGTGGTGTAAAATATTGTAAAGTAATTGTCCTGCCGCAGGACAATTAGTTGACAAATTCATCTGCACTTTTGTTTTAGTTTTTCTTTCCTCTCCGATAAGCCGACTATGGAAAATAGCGATAGATATCTTTCCTGTGTAAGGCTCGTTCTAAAATCACCGTGTCATTTTCCATTTTAAGGCCGATTCTATATGAACCAAAACGAATCTTGTAGTATGAGCGGTATCCTTTCATTTTCTCTACGATCCCAATACTAAATATTGAATTGGCTCTGGGGAGTTCCTCAAATATGAAAGCTTCAATTTTCGATCTCGTTCCTGAAGGAATTTTTGAAAGCTCTTTCAAGAAACTTTTCCGATAATTTATCTTCATTGTGTCTTTTTCAATTGATTATAATATGTTTTTGCCTCATTCACTCCAAGAATTTCTTCCCCTTCAGTCTCTTTCATCAATTGGACCAACGCATAGTTTTCTAAGATTTCTTCTATTTTATGAAAAGTCTCAATGGGAATCTGAACTGCAATTTTCCTATTTTGCTCATTAACAATGTAATCCTTATTGATTGTATCCATTATTCAATTCCTTATAGTTAATTAATTAAATGTAGAATATATCACAATAGACATATGTGGTGTGCTTAGATATTATATCACTTGATTTTACTGAATGTAAGTATATCTGAACTTATTATATCCACAACATTAATCAATCTAAAAACAACGTAAGGTTTCAGTGAACCCCGTTGACCCGTGCTCGTAGAGGTCTCGCCGATGGTGGGGCCACCGGGTGGCAGCCTAAAGGCAGCCGCTACGAGAGGACGGGGTTCACTGAAACCTTACAAAACAACAATAAATGAAGATCTGGCTGATATTGGGTATTCTCTCGATCTTGTTGCTGACGGCGTTTCTCTCTGTCCCCTTCTATTATCAGGGAGGTTCGGGAGGAGGGGAGGGGGGAGAGATGGTCCGCCGGGTGGCGCTGGGATCCAAGATCCGTGGGCTGGATCCGCAGGACATGGGCGACACCACCAGTTCTTCGGTAGGGGCCAAAATCTTCGAGACTCTCTATACCTATGCCTACCTGGAACGTCCCTATAAGGTGATCCCCATGCTGGCCGATGGCATGCCCGAGATCAGTGAGGACGGGAAGAAGCAGACGATCAGAATAAAGCGGGGGATATATTTTGCCGACGATCCGGCTTTCCCGGAGGGGAAGGGGAGAGAACTGACGGCGGAAGACTTTATCTACGCCTGGAAACGGATGGCCGACCTGAACAACCGATCCACCAACTACTCCTCTATCTTTCAGGGATATGTGGAAGGACTGGACGGGTTCCGGGACTACACCGCGACTACCCGGGATGTTAACTATACCCGGTCGGTTGAGGGGCTGAAGGCGCCCGATCCCTACACCCTGGAAATAAAGCTCACCAGACCACACAACTTTCTCCTCTACTGGCTGGCCCATCTCCCCACCGCGCCAGTCGCCCGGGAGGTGGTGGAGAGATACGGGAAAGATATGGTAAATCACCCGGTGGGTACCGGTCCTTTCATACTGGAGGGAGATTATCGGTCCAACCGCTTTTCGATGGTCCGGAATAATAACTACCGGGAGGTCAAATACCCCGACCGGGCATCCCCGGAACTTGAGGCAATGGGATTGCTGAAAGACGCGGGGCGGCAGCTGCCGTTTATCGACCGGATCGAGTGGTCGATCATCGAAGAGTCCCAGCCTCACTGGCTGGCTTTCATGGCGGGAGAGTTCGATGCCGCCGGTATTCCCAAGGATAACTTCGACCAGGTAATCACCAGCAAGAAAGGCCTGACCGCGGAGATGAAGGAGAAAGGGATCAGCCTGATCAAGGTGGAGGATCCGTCTATCTTCTATTATGGATTCAATATGAACGACCCGGTAGTGGGGGAGAACATGAAACTCCGGCAGGCAATGAGTATGGCCTTTGATCGAAAGACATACATAGATACCTTTCTCAATGGGCGGGGTAGTATTCCGGTGGGCCCGATACCGCCGATGATTCCGGGCTATCGGCCGGAGAAAGAGAATCCCTATACTCGCTATGACCTGGACGCGGCCCGGAAATTATTGGCCGAAGCGGCGAAGATCAACGGGGGGCCGATCCCCACCCTGAAGCTGGCCCTGCCGGGGAATGACACCACGGCCCGGCAAATGGGGGAGTTCTTTCGGATTCAGATGCAGAGGTTGGGGCTGGAGGTTGAGGTCGATTACATGACCTGGCCGAAATTTCAGGACGCGACCAAGACCCGGAGTCATCAGTTATTCGCCCTGGGGTGGGTGGCGGACTACCCCGACGCCCAGAACTTTCTACTCCTTTTTTATGGTCCCAACCGGGCGCCGGGCCCAAACTCCTGCAATTACAGTAACCCCGAGTTCGATGCTCTCTATGAGAAGGCAGTGGCTCTCCCCGATCTGGAGGATCGCTTGCCCCTCTATAATCGGATGGAAGATATCGTCATTGAGGACTGCCCCTGGCTTCTCAGTACCTATCGGGTAGTTTACGCGCTTTACTACGATTGGCTGGAGAACTATTACCCCAATGATTTTATCTACGGGACGATGCGGTTTCAGAAGGTAAAAGAACGGGAAGGACGTTAAAGATAAAGAACGAGGAAAGCGGAATCTCCAATATCCAATGACCAATATCCAAATGCGAATGACCAACGTCGAGGTTGAATTTGGAAATTGGAAATTGGAAGTTGGCCATTGGAAATTCATTATGGGGCCGCGGTAGGGGGAACTAAAAAGATATTTTGTGGAATTAACCATGAAAGCTTATTTTGTCAGAAAAATAATCTACCTGATCCCGATTGTTATCGGGATATCTCTGATTACTTTCCTCCTCTTCCGGGTGGTAGGAGGAGATCCGATTGACCGGGTGGCGGGGAAGTATGCCACTGCCGCTCAGAAGGAAGAACTGCGGCACCAGCTTGGTTTCGATAAACCGCTCTGGCCGCCGATCGGGAAGCTCTTCGCGGGGGACCTGAAGGGCTTTGCCGATAATCAGCTTTTTACCCATTTCGTTGACACGTTCACATTAAATTTCGGCCGGTCCGAGCAGTATAAAAGAAGGATCAGCGATATGATCAAGGCCGGCGCGATTCCATCTCTCTCCCTGACCGTCCCGGCATTTATCATCGGGATATGGATCCAGATCACGATCGCGATGCTATGCGCCTTCAAGCAGGATGGGCGGTTTGACCGGATAGTGGTGATCTTATCTGTGATCGGGATGAGTCTTCCCTATCTGGCCCTGATCATATTCGGACAGGTTTTTCTGGCCGGTAAGCTGAGATGGTTCCCGATCTATGGATATCCGGGGAAGTTGGGGTTATCGGTGATTCAGTTCGTGGCCCTACCGGTCCTGCTGGGGGTGGTGGCGGGGTTGGGCGCCGGGGTGAGGTTCTACCGGACGGTGATCCTGGATGAGACCCGGGCTGACTATATCCGGACCGCTAGGGCCAAAGGGGTGGGGGAGGGCCGGGTTATGTTTAAGCATCTTTTAAAGAATGCCATGATCCCGATTATTACCCAGGTGGTGGTGGTAATCCCGTTCCTCTTTCTCGGATCCCTTCTCCTGGAACGTTTCTTCTCGATCCCCGGTCTGGGCTACATGCTGATCGACGCCGTCAACAGCTCCGACTGGCCGGTGATCAACGCCCTGACATTCGTGGGGGCGATTATCTATCTGGGGGCGCTGCTTTTAACCGATCTCTGTTACGCGCTGGTCGATCCGCGGGTTTCTTTGAAATAGTTGAAAAAAGAAAGGACGTTGAAAGATAATGACGTTAAAGATCGTCGAAGGCCGTTAAAGACCTTCATCGGAATCAGTCCCAGGTTTCCAATTTTACCATAAAATTAGCGTAAGTTTACGAGATTAGCCTTAAAAAAAGGGGGCGAGGCAGGGGGAGGCGTAAAGACTGAACATCGAACGTCGAACGCTCAACTTCGAACGTCGAACGAAAAGACCACAATAATAAATCTGAGTAATTCGTGTACCCGCAAAATGACCTTTGGTCATCGCGGGTTAAAAATCCGTGGACAAAAAGGGGGTGAGGTAGGGGGAGAAGAAAGTTGACGGTTGACAGTTGACGGTGAAAAAACCAATGAAGTTAGTATAGATATTCACAGTTTTTAAATTCGTGTAATTCGCGAAATTCGTAGTTTATTAAAAAAAGCGATTCTTTGCGGTTGAAAATGAAAAAAGATCAAAATAGCGGTTATTGGATCACAGCTTGGCGGGAGGTTCTTCGTCGGCCCCGGGGGGTGATATCCCTTTCGGTTCTCCTCCTTTATCTGGCGGTCGCGGTCTGGGGATATACGGGCTTATGCACCCCGGACTGGAAGACGGAAGATTTTCAGCAGGCTTATCAGCCGCCTTCCTGGCAGCACTGGTTCGGGACCGATATCTATGGCCGGGATGTCTTCGCCAAGACTATCTACGGGACCCGGATAGCGATTACGGTAGCACTGATCGCCGCGGTTCTGGCTGGTATCATTGGGTTGATGCTGGGACTGCTCGCCGGGTATTTCGGCGGCTGGGTCGATGATGTTATAACCTGGCTCTATAGCACTCTCCAGTCGATCCCCTATATCCTCCTGATTCTGGCCTTCGCCTTTGTCCTCCAGGACAAAGAGTTTTCTCTCTTCGGTTTCGAGTTCCGGATTCGAGGGATCAGGGCGGTCTATCTGGCCCTGGGATTGACCGGATGGGTAGGACTCTGCCGGTTGATCCGGGGAGAAGTGATCAAACACCGGGACCGTGATTATGTGATATCATCTCTTTCCCAGGGCGCCGGTGGACTGAGGATCATCTTTCGGCATATCCTTCCCAATATTTTTCACCTGGTTATTATCACCTTCTCTCTTAGCTTTATCGGATATATTCATGCCGAGGTGATCCTGAGTTTCCTGGGGCTGGGGGTAAAGAACGTGCCGAGCTGGGGGGTGATGATCGATGACGCCAAACTGGAACTTTTTCGAGGAGTATGGTGGCAATTGGCGGCGGCTACGGCTGCGATCTTCTTCATCAGCTTGACATTGCATATCTTTGGCGATACTTTACGGGACGCGCTGGATCCGCGTTTGCGGGGACGAGGGGAGCGATGACCTCTTGCGAGTACTAAAAAATCTGTTTACCACGAAGGACACGAAGATCACGAAGGGATTTGAATTAATCAGAGATAATCATGAGGTTTTTTTATGTTTTTCTTCGTGGTAAATATAAAAATTACGGATATGACGACAATATTGAAAGTCGAAAATCTTCATACCTACTTCCATGTTGATGGTGAGGACCTGAAAGCTGTCCGGGGAGTGAGCTTTAAGATCGGGATGGGTGAGACACTGGGACTAGTCGGGGAGTCGGGGTGCGGGAAGACCGTCACGGCTCTTTCTCTGATGAAGCTGGTCACTCCGCCCGGAATGGTTGAGGAGGGAGAGGTCTTTCTTAAGAGTCGGGATGAGGGAGAGAGGAATCTCCTCTCCTTTACGGAGAAAGAGATGCGGGCGGTCCGGGGCAGGGAGATGGCGATGATATTCCAGGAACCGATGACTTCTCTAAACCCGGTATTTACTGTCGGAGATCAGATTATGGAGGCCATCCTGGTCCACGATCGGATCGGGAAGAAAGCCGCCCGCGGTCGGGCGATCGAACTTCTGAAGGCGGTAAATATACCCAATCCGGAGACCAGGATTAAGGACTACCCCCATCAGCTCTCCGGCGGCCAACGCCAGCGGGTGATGATCGCGATGGCTCTCTCCTGCCGCCCCGGTGTCTTGATTGCCGATGAGCCGACCACCGCGCTTGACGTAACCGTCCAGGCCAGGATACTGCGGCTTATAGCCAGGCTTCGGGATGAGAACGAGATGGCCGTCCTTCTGGTCACGCATGACCTGGGAGTGGTAGCCCAGGAGACCGACCGTGTGGCCGTGATGTACCTGGGTAGGATAGTGGAGACTGCCTCGACCGAAGAACTCTTTGCCCGGCCGCTCCATCCCTACACCAGGGCTCTGCTGGAGTCGGTTCCCCGGCTGGGCGAAGATAAAGAACGTCTCACGACTATCCGGGGAAATGTGCCGGGGTTAAGTCATATCCCCTCCGGCTGTTCATTCCACCCCCGCTGCCCGATAGCCGAAGATATCTGCCGGAGAGAAGAACCGGTGTCGAGGGAGGTTAGTCGAGGGCATTGGGTTGAGTGCCATCTTTGTAAGAATGAAGAAATTTGAAAGACTGAACATCTGCTTGCATCCCGATTATTTTGGGGGAACGCCGAACCAGCCTTCGCTAAAGCTACGGCGGGCACAGCATTCAACTTTGAACGTCGAACGAAAAAAAAGTAATCTGAGTAATCCGTGTAATTGTATATTGGTTTTGTTTTTTAATTAACAATTGTTCTTTGACAGAGTCTCAGGCGAAGCCTGAGAGATACCTAAGTCTGAGTTGTAAGAGTTGAGTTAGACTGTGG
>Ga0222678_1000427_pt1 | contig 19123 bp, 18 predicted proteins | sample AntAcemetagen937_FD_179801 | JGI IMG/M metagenome (GOLD analysis project Ga0222678, IMG submission 179801) | Saline water microbial communities from Ace Lake, Antarctica - #937 | ecosystem: Environmental > Aquatic > Non-marine Saline and Alkaline > Saline | place: Antarctica: Ace Lake... | reverse complement strand
ACACACAACATAACCAAACCGGCAACATAACGTGCATTAAGTCAGCGTAGCACATCCGCCAAAATAAGTGAAGGCTACCAACTCAAACCTGGAAAATCCTCCGGTTCAAGATTGCCTGTCCTACCTGAATAATTCAAAGGGAATGAAATGTCAAATCTGCATCGAAAAAACAGCCGTGGGTGTGGGTCTGATAGATAACCCTGTCGGCTGTTTATATTCGATTTCTACCCAAACCCATACCTACCCATGGCTTTGACGAATAACCACTCTGCAGACTCGCAAATACACCCAACAACTGCCGCACCAGGGCCGTTTGGCCTGTGTTCACACCTTAACCCCTTTCCTGTTCTGATACTGACGAAGCTTTCCCAAGGAGGAGAACAGGATCATCAATATGAGAATTCTAAGAAAAGCCGTCTGATGTTTTTTGTTCATAGCGAATTAAGAAAAAATACCCAAGGGCATTCATGAAGTCAATGTTTTTTGAGCAAAGTAAGGTGAGGGGTCTGGTTGAGTGAGGACTCAGGAGGCCAGTGTTTTTGTTCCAATAGTGGTGCTGAAATATAAAAAAAGTGGGACCAGAGTGGGACCACGAAGGGGATCAAAGAAAAAAGGCTTACTGGAAACTCCCGTAAGCCCTTGATTTTACTGGTGCCGAGACGCAGAATTGAACTGCGGACACGGGGATTTTCAGTCCGACCCCGTAATGAAGCAAATAATTAATGTTTTCAACTAAATATCTATTATTGCAAGTATATCTTTTGATAAACAAGTTGGAAAATGTTAGGGTCTGTTTGAAAAAAATGGACACGATAGGCACATTTTGGGCACAATAACGGGTAATGACATTTAGCCAATGCCCGGATAAATCCCTCGAAAAAGTGGTTGTCTATAAACAAAAAACGCCCTTGAGTTTCATAACCCAAAGGCGTCAAAAATTATTGCCTGCAATCCAGCAAATCTTACGATTCGTAATGGGGTTTGGAATACAAGATCCATAGCAACCCTCTTTTTATGGTCGTCCTCAATAAGAAAATCTGAGATCGCAACAGGTCAAACTATGCCCGATTAGAAGCTACGCATATACTTCAGGGATCTTCTCATTATCATTATTCGGAAAAACCCTGCGTGGAGTCACGCTATAAGAATAAATACTGATAAAATAGAAACCAATCTGATGTCAAGGAAAATCGACTTTCAAGAATCTTCGAGCTCTTCAAAATTGAAGAGGGATGTTCCTCCTATCCTTTGTCGGAACAGGGGATAAATCACTGAAGAAAACTTTGATGCAACGCCGTGTCCTGTCAAGGCAGGTAGGAAGCCAAACCGAAGAATGGCATTTTCACATCTTTCAGGAAAGTCACAGTTAAGTATAGATTTGAAGCTTGGGAGATCCTGAAAGAAATTTTTGTACTTCATAAGGATAGAGTTAAGGGTTAGTTGATTCGTTAGGGAAAGAGAACTCTAATATAGGAGGGTCTTCTAATGCCCGTCGCAGAATATTCTGAAAGGCCTTGTCGTCTTCATCGTTCACTCCATATTGCTTGAAACGCTTCAAGTAAAAGGCGACATAACGACATTGGGTGTGATAGCCCGTGAAAAAGAGACGGTGCCTTCCAATAGTTGTTTTTCTAATTTCTCGTAAATCTGGAGGCATTCGCTTTATATGGCAACTGGTTAAATCCAGTGCACCGCTGATATCAGTTTTTGCCTCATCAGCTAAACGGAAAACCCTTTTTTTTAATTTCTTTCTTTTTTTTGCATCGCCAAGGGCGGTTAGTTGGGCGTCAACGGTTTGGTTGATCGAGATTGAGCACATAGTTGGACTCCTGATCAGCGAGACCTTGTCTCAGTTCATCTAAAAAAACTTGATCTTGCGCCAGATCCTCATCCATTACCGCATCAATATCGATACCAGCAGTATTGAATTGGGCAATTCTTCTCAAAAAAGAAATAGCTCCGTTGATTTGTGCGAATGAAAAGGTTGGCAACTCTTTCTTGATGTCTTCGTAGTCAATTAATTCATCGAGAATTTCAACGAATTCGTATAAGGGTACAACTCGCCCAAGGTTATCTTTCAGTGTGGGACAGAAGTAGAATTCCGGACTCAGTTCGACATGGGAACCTGTAGTCTCGCTGGCTTTTACAAATAGATCTAATACACCCGGAACTAACTGGGCATAAACGGTTGTTTCTACGATCATTTTTACCTGCCCAACGACCTCTGACTTCATTTGGGAAGTGTCATAAAGATTAAATTGATCTCCAAAAGGCACCGTTATTCCACTTATTTCACCAAAATCATTCATTTTTTTCATCCTTAGGCTTTAGGCCAAAAAATTGTTGCCCTTCTAATGTCAAGTGATCCATGGGTTGTTCAGGAATTTCCCCAAAGGTTTTTTCATAGGACTTGATAGTTCGCAACATTGTGTTAGCAAGACGCTTTGCGTGCGGCAAACTAAGATAAATCTTTGCATTACCTACGCCTTTGAGGTGGTCAACGTCTTTTCGCTCTCCAAAATGAAGAATCGCTTCTTCAGGCGTAAAAGTAATACGGCACAAGTTGGCGTAGCAACTGAACTGACGGGGGCCATCTTCTATTTTTATTTCCGCTTTTGGATCAGACGGCTTATTCATAGGTCTTGCCTCCTGTAAATCCTCTTACTGCATTTGCTGTATACACATCTTATTAATGATACAGGGTTTTTCTATTTATTGTCAATAAAAATATAGGGGTTATTCCTCTCCATCCTCTTCATATTTCTTGAGAAGGTCCTGAATGGCTTCTTCAATGAGCGTGGATATCGGTGATTCAGCGTCTACGCTGAGATGTTTCAAGGCTTTCAAAACATCATTATCAATCCTCGTTGCGAACATTTTTTTCTCGGCCATGCAGACCTTTTATCAAAAAAATGTGGCGAAGCAAAGAAAAAAGATTGACAGCCAGCAATTTAACATAATAGACTATTTATATGTTAACAATATAGGTTGTTATCTATTAAACCTCCAAACCACGGACAATGAAAAACCGAATAACCATTTTGCGCTCAAGATACCTCGTGCGGCGACGTGCGGGGCCGGTTGTCTATGCCGGGGAGATGTCTTGAGCGTTTTCTTTTGGCTCAAAGGCCAAGAAAGGAGGGATTTTTATGGGAATGATTTACAAACGTGGCAATATGTATTGGATCAAGTATTATCGCAATGGGAAGCCTTACAGGGAATCAACCAAGAGCAAGAAAGAGGCAGACGCCAAGAGGTTACTCAAGAAAAGGGAAGGGGAAATCTCAGAAGGGAAGTTGCCAGGGTTTTACTTTGACAAGGTAAAGTTTGATGAACTGGCAGGGGGCCTCATAAGGGATTACCGGATCAATCAAAAGAAGTCTCTTGTAAGGGCCGAAAGGAGTGTAAGTCACCTGAAGCAACGATTTGAAGGGGCGAAGGCTACCCAAATCACAACATCAGAGATTATGATGTACATTGAAAATCGTCTTGAAGAAGGTGCCGCGAATGCTACCGTCAATCGTGAACTGGCAGCACTGAAACGTATGTTGAACCTGGGAGCAAGACAGACCCCGCCAAAGGTTGACCGTGTGCCTTATATCCCAATGCTGAAGGAGAATAACACCCGCAAGGGGTTCTTTGAGCATGTGGGATATTTAGAACTGAAAAAGGCTTTGCCCGAATACGTTAAACCAATAGTGACCTTTGGTTATAAATTCGGATGGCGTTTAAGTGAAATTATAGAACTTACCTGGGATAGGGTGGATCTCAAAAATGGCATTGTTAGAAAGGAGCCGGGTGAAACGAAAAACGATGAAGCAAGGACGGTCTATCTCGATGAAGAGCTGAAGGGGATCTTTAAAAAGCTCTTTACAGAGAGGAGGTTAGATACCTCAAATGTTTTTTTAAGGGACGGGGAGCCCATAAGAGGTTTCAGAAAGGCATGGCTGAAGGCTTGTAAAGATGCAAAGCTTAAAGGCATGCTTTTTCATGACCTTAGAAGGACCGCTGTGAGAAATATGGTCAGATCAGGTATTCCTGAAGGCGTAGCTATGAAAATCAGCGGCCACAAGACAAGGAGCGTTTTTGATCGATATAATATTGTGTCCGATAGGGATTTGAAACTGGCTACCCAAAAGCAGGAGGCATATCTTTCTGAGCAAGAAAAAAATTCCACGGGCTCAGTCTTGGGCACAATCCAGAATTTCAACGAAAAAGGGGCTAACCGTCGCCATGGCTAACCCCTTAATCATATTGAGATTTACTGGTGCCGAGACGCAGAATTGAACTGCGGACACGGGGATTTTCAGTCCCCTGCTCTACCGACTGAGCTATCTCGGCACAAAAATTATAATATAGCAGTGGCCTGTCGGCAGGTCAAGGCCAAATTTAGATCAAGGGGTTTTTTCGTCGGGCTTTTCCACTTCAAGATCAAGTTCCAGAGGTTCAAGCTCTAATTCGATCATAGGCTCCTGCCCTTTTGCTTGACTGAGGGCTTCTTCTCCCGCAAAGACATCTGGTGCTTTTTCTGATTCGTCATCAAATTTTATATCTGCCATTCTCTCCTCTAAGGCCTCGGGGCCCAATAAGTCATCTTTTTTGGATTCGGCTTCCTCGGAATTGAGGAGGTCCATGTCAAAAATAATCTCGTCGTCTATTTTCTGTTCTGGTTCCGCTTGTGTGGGATCAGATTCGATTTGTATTGGTACAGGTTCATCATCGGAAAGATCATCAAGGGAAATCAATAATTCTTCAGGGACGTCATCCATTGCTTCCTCTGCCAATGGGGGCTGACCATCTCCTGTCGTATCACTCGGAATGTCAGGGTATGCATTCAAAGGGTCCAGCGGAGAGAGGGCTCTCGGCTCGTAGGAAGGGAGATCCATCAGATCCCTCTCATGGGTGAGGTCTTTTCCACATTTTGGACAGGCATCGTTGTAGTCAAAGCTTATAAAACTGCATTTAGGGCATTTCATTTAAAGCTCCTTGAAGTATTGATTCGATGTTTTTACAGATCTCGTTAACTACTCAACCACTTAACGAGGTCTGTCTTAAGGAATTCTGTTCTGTCATTTTGCGGAGTGTTGGTGACGAGAAACCTTTTTGCACTTCATTAAGGCATTTCTGGCCAATCGGTCGCAACGCTCATTTTCCGGATGTCCTTGGTGCCCTTTTACCCAGTTCCACTCGATCTGGTGCGGTTTGCTCAAATCCAAGATCTTTTCCCAAAGATCCCTATTCATCACAGGCCTTTTCTTGGAATTTATCCAATTGTGCCTGATCCATCGGGGTACCCATTCTGTTATTCCTTTCATCACATATTTTGAGTCGGTGTAGAGATTCACCCTGCACGATCGTTTTAGGTGCCGGAGGGCCTCAATAACGGCCATCATTTCCATACGATTGTTGGTGGTGTCGGGCGCGTATCCGGAGATTTCTTTTGTGATCTCGCCGTATCTCAGCAAGGACCCGTAACCGCCCGGGCCTGGATTGCCACTGCACGCTCCATCTGTAAAGATCTCAACTATTTTGGTTTTTTCACCGGCCATTTTTTTTGCCACAGAGGCTCAGAGGGAAATAAAAAGGTTTTAAGACTAATTACTTTAGGGACGCAGATTTCCGCAGATAACCGCAGATAACTAAAAATAACAAATCAGAGATAATCTGCGTTCATCAGCGTCCAAATTCTTTTTTTAAGTAGTATTCTTAGCAAGGTGCTAATCCACTATTTCATGATCCAGTTTGTAGCAAAGTATGTCCAACATTACTGTAAAGTCAATGTTTTGAACTAAACAGCATTCAGGAACACTAATCCTCGTGGGGGAGAAATTTAGAATCGCATTTACACTGGCTTTCAGAAAAAGATTTGCGACCGATTGAGCCGCAGAGGGGGGCGTAGAGATAACACCAATCTCTATATCTAATTCTTCGATTGCCGAATCTAACCCCCTGATATCTCGCACTTTAAGACCAGAGGGAAGAACCTTTCCGATTTTGTCAGGGGCATTGTCAAAGGCGGCCACGCATTTGAAGCCTCTTGCAGGGAAATTGTGGTGTTGTAAGAGGGCTGACCCTAAATTCCCGATACCCACAATACCCAGATTCCAGTCGCGGTTTATAGCCAATATCTTCTTGATCTGGGCCTGAAGATCTATCACATCGTAGCCTACGCCTCTAACACCGAATTCGCCGAAATATCCAAGGTCCTTTCTCACCTGAGCCGGATTACCTTGGCATAACCATGCCAGTTTATCCGAAGAAACCATACGATATCCATCGAATTCTAACAGCTCAAGCTGCCTGTAATACATTGAGAGCCTGGTAATAGTGGCCTCGGGTATTTTTTCTGATTTTGCCATTTTTTATTTTACACTGCTACGGATATTTTTATTATATTATAGAGCACTTGGAGATTCAAGAAACTTTACGGCGGAGTTTATTAATTTGGAATTTCAGCCTCTAATTCCATCAGGGATAGGCCTGCCGTAAAAATTATAATGACAATATTTTTCTTATACCATATAAATTAAGTATGCGAAATCCTAACTTTGATATTAAGCCATCGAAAAATAATAGATCTTTTAAGGGAGATCAACCCCAAATTTCTTCGGATGAGGATGCCCCTATAGCGGAGAACCTTTTAGTCGCCTGCGGTGAAGTATCGAGCGAGCGCTATCAGGCCTTCATAGAGAACATTGAAGATGGGGTTTATGAGGTGGATATACATGGCAATTTCCTATACTTCAACCAGTCCCTTTGCAAGCTGTTTGGATATCCGAAAGAGGAGATACAGTTTCAGAATTTTTCGAAGTTTATGACGGAGGAATATGCAAAGCAGGCGTTTGAGAACTTTAACAGGATCTATGAAACCGGTCACGGCTTCTCAGACCTGATTTGGCAAATCAAAGACAAGAAAGGTGAAACGAGGATTATTGAGTTTTCTGCCAACCAGATTACCGATCAGGATGGTAAGATTATAGGTTTTCGAGGTATCGCCCGTGATATTACAAACAAATTCAGGACTCAGCGAGCTCTTAGGAAGTCGGAAAGACGACTCCGGACACTTCTTGATTTTGTTCCTCATCCCATAGTGGTGTTTACCTTAGATGGGTGTGTTACCTATCTCAATCCCGCATTTACGAAAATCTTCGGATGGACTTTCGATGAACTGGAAGGAAAGAGGATCCCTTATATTCCTCCCGGTTTCGAAGAAGAGACGAGTGAAAATATCAGAAAACTCTTCGAAGATGGAATTATACTGCGCCATGAGACTCAAAGACTCACCAAAGATGGTCGGATTCTCGATGTGGCTTTCAGGGCCGCTGTTTTTTCAGAGAACGAGGGTGAACCCTCGGGGGAGTTGGTTCTTTTAAGAGATATCACTCATCAGAAAAGAATTGAGAGGAACAACGAGGCTTTGCTGCGGACAAGTATGGCCCTTCCTGAATATCCTGATTTGGATGATCTATTGGGATATATCAGCGCCGAGGTCAAGCAACTTTTAGGGACCGAGGGCGCTCTGGTTATATTCTTAGACAAAGAAAAAAATGAACTTTTTTTCAAGTCCGGTGCCCACGATGATTTGGCGATAGAGAGGAGGATGAAGGAGGTCCGTTTTCCCGCTGCCAAAGGTGTTTCAGGCAAGGTCATACGAACCGGCGAGCCGGTCATGGTTGCTGATACATCTAAAGACCCTGATTTTTACTCCGTAGTGGACACACAGGTAGGGTTCAAGACTAAGAATCTGTTAGACGTACCCCTAAGAAGTGGTGATCAAATCATCGGGGTCCTGTGTGTGATGAACAAAAAACGAGGGACCTTTGATGAGACAGACGTCGAACTTTTGAATATGATCTCAGGGACCGTGGCCCTTTCCATTGAGAATGCTCGGGTTTCAAGCGAGATAAAGGAGGCCTACAACGAGGTTGCGAGCCTGAACCGAGCTAAAGACAAGGTCATAAATCATCTCTCCCACGAATTGAGAACGCCTCTTGCAGTGCTTGGAGCTTCCTTGAGCATCTTGGGAAAAAGGCTTGCTTCTCTACCATTAGAGGTCTATGAACCCACCATTGACCGTGCCCAGCGTAATCTCGCCCGCATATTAGATATGCAATATGAGGTGGAAGACATCATGCGGGAGAAGCATTATGATACACGGCATCTTCTCTCTTTATTATTGGATGAATGTGCAGATGAGCTTGAGGCCCTTGTAGCCGATGAGGTGGGGGAAGGGCGAATTGTTGAGAGGATAAAAAAACGGATTGAAGAGATTTTTGGTGCAAAGGAAGGGCGATCCGAAGATATCCTCTTAGATCAGTTTGTCTTTAGGGTGCTTGAAGAAATCAAACCCCGTTTCTCCCATCGAAAGATCGATCTGGAACTTAGACTTGAATCCGTCCCACCAATCTGTATGCCGGTTGATCCCCTTAAAAAGTTGGCAGTTGGACTTGTAAAAAACGCCATAGAAAATACGCCGGATGAAGGCAAAATAGAGATCGATACCCGGAAAAAGGGAAAAGGCGTTGAACTGGTGGTTCGTGATTATGGAGTCGGGATAACCACCGAAAACCAAAGACGGATTTTTGAAGGGTTTTTTGTGACGCAGGAGACCATGAACTATTCGACCAAGCGGGAGTTTGATTTTAATGCGGGAGGAAAAGGCGCTGATCTGTTGCGTATGAAGATCTTCTCAGAGCGCTATGACTTTAAGATCGATATGGTATCCACCAGATGCCGGTATATTCCCCTTGATCAGGATATATGTCCGGGCAATATATTGAAGTGCGGTTTTTGCAAAGAGAAAAAGGACTGTTACACCTCGGGAGGGACTACTTTTACGATTTTTTTCCCCTCTGCGAATGTCCACCGGGAAGAATAAAGGAGACTACAGGAAGCATAATGGATCAAGAGATTCGTTCGGCAATGATTAAGAGTGTGAAGGGTGAAGGCTATGCCCGAAAGTTAGGGTTAAAGCTGATTGAGTTGTCCGACGGCCATGCCATTGTTGAGATGGTTCCTATGAATGATGATGTCAATATCTTCGGTATGGTTCATGGGGGGGCCATTTTTTCTCTTATGGATGAGGCCTTTCAAATTTCCTGCAATTCCCATGGAAGGGTGGCTGTGGCTCTTAATGTAAATGTCGTTTTTCATAATCCCGCCAAGACTGGACGAAGGCTCAGGGCGGAATCAAAAGAGATATATCTCTCAAAAAAAACCGCCACATACGAGATAAAGGTTATGGATGATAACGACATCCTGATCGCTTCATGTCAGGCCCTTGCATACAGAAAAAGAGAAAAGTTACCCTTTTTAGGTGAGGAATCTGAGTCAACTATTTGACAAATACCGGTTATTTAAATATATGTAACCATAAACTGGTTTAAAGGTGCAGGGTTGAAAGGTTCTCCCGCCGGTGGCGGGTATCTTCGACACGGTTTACCGCTAAAAGCGGGGATTCAGGATTTACCGTCTAAACATCCTGAATAGTTATGTTTTGAATTTAGCAAGAAGGGTAGGGGAAGGGGCTTGGAAAAAGAGATTCTTATATCAAGAGTGGCCATTCAAGTGCGCGTCAGGGAACTCGCTGCTCAGATATCTTTAGATTATGCGGGGAAAGAACCTATCTTGATCGGGATACTAAAGGGGTCGATTTTTTTCTTTGCCGATTTGATGAGAGAGATCAGCATACCAACCAAGATGGATTTTATGAGAGCGTGCAGCTATGGTTCAAACATGCACTCCAGCGGTTCTGTCCACTTGACAAAAGATGTTGAGCTTCCCATTCAAGGGAGGCCTGTAATCATAGTAGAAGATATTGTTGATAGCGGATTAACCTTGGCATATATCAAAGAGAACTTAGAAGGTAGGGGGGTTGAATCCCTCCGTATTTGCTCCCTAATTGACAAACTTGAGCGAAGAGAGCAAGAGGTCTCTGTTGATTATTGCGGGTTTCAGGTCAAGGAGGGCTTTTTAGTCGGCTATGGGCTTGATTGTAATGAGGAGTATCGTTATCTACCAGAGATCTATGTTCTTAAAAAATAGATTAGCATCTCAGGAGTAAGATTCTGCTTTAACGGGGTAAAGTATTGAGGGATTGGAAGGATCGTTTTCAATTCCTTAATTCCTTAAACTGGGGTATGCACTTGACTCCAGTGACCACAAGATGTAGTATGCCTCTTCATGGAGGAAGATTACCCACAGAACTTGCTTGAATTTGAGGATCGGTTTAGCACTGAGGCCAGATGTGTCGAATATCTGAGAGCATTGAGATGGCCGGAGGGCTTTATTTGTCCTCATTGCGGAGAAAAGTGCGCTTGGCGAACGAATCGAGGGCTTCTCCATTGCATTCAATGTGGAAGGCAAACTTCTGTTACCGCCGGAACTATTCTTCATAGTACTCGCAAACCGTTGCGGCTTTGGTTTCATGCTATGTGGCACATCACTGGCCAGAAATACGGAGCAAATGCTCTCGGGCTGCAACGAGCCCTTAACCTTGGTAGCTATCATACTGCTTGGCAGTGGCTGCAAAAACTTCGTCGTGCGATGGTGAGGCCGGGCCGAGAAAAGTTGAGTGGTTTGGTCGAAGTCGACGAGACTTATGTCGGTGGAAAGAAGCCAGGCAAACGTGGCCGTGGCGCTGAAGGAAAAGCACTCGTTGGTATTGCAGTGGAAGATAAAGGAGAGGATGGCATTGGGCGTATTCGTTTGGGACACTTGGAGGATGCTTCCAGCTCCAGCCTGACGCCATTTGTTAAAGGAGTTGTGCAGCAGGGTAGCACAATCCGTACTGACGACTGGTTGGGATATAATGCACTTACTGAGAATGGTTTCCGACATGTTGTGATACAATCCAAAGACATGAAACTGGCGCATTTGATTGCTGCACTGATGAAACGCTGGCTTCTGGGAACGTATCAAGGCGCTGTACGTCCATCGCACTTGTTGTATTACTTGGATGAATTTACGTTTCGTTTTAATCGTCGCACCTCAAAATCTCGGGGCAAATTGTTCTATCGGTTAGTGCAGCAAGCCATGATGGTAGATCCAGCCCCCCTCAGAACGCTAAAGGGGCCGGCGTTGCCATTTCTTGAAGGAGCGGAAAATCTTAACCTTGATCCTATCGACGAAGATCGAAACCACAATATATAGTAGCTACTGGAGTGAAGTGCATACCCCAGTTCCTTAATTCGCAATTCGCCAATTCCGGTTTATCCGGGTTGGGAAATATCCATTGCGCAGGAGGAAGCCATGGACATCCAGTGTGAAAAATGCCGCACAGTATTTAATATTGATGAAACCCTTTTAAAAGAGGGAGGATCTAAGGTCAGGTGCTCGATCTGTAGGCATGTCTTTATGGCATATCCTCCGGTGCGTGCCTTAGACGCCATGGAAACAGAGATCCTAATTGAACCCCCTAAAAGCGCGACTGATGAGGAGATCGCCGATGAATTAGTCCCGTTCTTTGATGAACATAGTGAGTCAGAGGTCAAGGGAAAGGATGAAGGTCTTGAGTCAGACCTTGATAGCTTCTATAAAGATGCCCTTCAAGAGCCTGCCGGAGAATTGGCGGGAAAAATAAAGGAAGAGACTGAGGACAATAAGGATTTGATCAAAGACACGATGGGAGGGGGAGAAGAGCGTTTGGCCTATGATCCTGCAGTTGATTTCCTTGCGATGGACAACGTAGATGATCAGATAGATGATAGGAGCGAGGAGCATGAAAGGGCTGCTGAACCGAAAAAAAAGACCCTGCCCAAAAAGAAGTCCTCTAAATGGGGATTTATTATCGTTCTTGCTGTGATTCTTTTAGTGCTTTTGGGTGCAGTCGTTGCAATTAATTATTTGAAACCGGGGTTAATTCCTACACCTGTCCGCTCTTTTCTCGAGAATTCCGTATCCTCCTTTATGGAGGCCCCTGAAAAGAAGGTACCGGTTGATCCTGGTGTCCGTCTTCTTGAGTTGAGTTCGGTGGCCGGTTCTTTTGTTGATTCTGAAAAGGGCGGACCTCTCTTTGTTATTCGGGGAGTGGTTGAAAGCAAATATCCAAAGCCCAGGAGTTATATTCTAATAAAAGGAAACATCCTTGATAACAAGGGGAAGGTTGTTAAAACTAAGCAGTCTTACGCTGGTAATACATTCACAGATGAGGAGATAAAGACTCTGCCGCTTGAGGAGATTGAGAGAGCGATGAATAATCGTGACGGTATGGCAAGAAAGAATTTTAATTTATCGTCAGGGGCAAGCATTCCTTTTATGATCGTATTTGATAACCTGCCGGATAATTTGAGTGAGTTTACAGTGGAAGCGGTAAGTTCGTCTCCTGGGACGTAGGGTCTGGAAATCAATAACTCATCGTTTTTGCATCCCAGCTTCAGACCATCTTTGGCCGATCCTCAATCGCAGGTAAGCGAGCTTGTGAGATTCCGAAATCCTAAACGTAGTACAACTACGCTCACGGTTTTGCTCAATCGGATCGACCAGGTAAGCGAGCTTGCAAGACTCCGAATCTGCCCTAAATCTGTGCGCCAATTCCAATGAGTTATTGATTTCCAGACCCTTAGAAAATTGTGGAGGTTTTGTATCGTGATTCCAACCACGCTTCGACATCGCCCAATACCTTGTGGTGTTCGGGTTCATTAAATACTTCGTGGTACAAGCCATCGTAGATCTTTAGCGTTTTATCGACGGAGCCGACCGTATCATGAAGCGTCTGAGTTCCATCCGGATCTACCAGTCGGTCATCACCGCCTTGCACAATCAAAATCGGCAATGTAATCTTGGACGCGTCAACACCAACACGCTTCATTGCCTTGAGGAGTTCAGCGGCGAGCCGCGCTGTAGTTTTTCCTGTGTACACTAAGGGATCGTTGAGATAAGCCTGCACCACTGCCGGATCCCGGCTTACACCCTCTGCATCTAAGGCAATCAATCCAAGTTTGGGCATCAAAGTAGAAAATAGCTTCCCTGCTAAAATGGTAGCCGATGAGATGTTGTCCGGCACCTTGACACTTGGCCCGGAGAGAACTGCGCCTGACAGTTCATCCTGATGATCGAGGAGATAAATTGAACCTATCAGACCACCCATGCTGTGCCCAACGAGAAAAATCGGCTTTTCGGGTTGCCAGTCGCGAATCATGTCGGAGAAGGTCTTGAGTGTATCTGTAAAATCCTCAAATCGGTGCACATACACCCGTGAGCCATCCGATTTGCCATGTCCTATATGGTCGATACCATATACAGCATAGCCCAAAGGGACAAAGTGATTGACAACGTTCATATACCTCCCACTATGCTCTGCCAGACCATGTACAATCAGTAGCACAGCCTTTGGCTCCATTTCCGGTAACCAGCACTGATAATAGATCCTCAGGTCCCTAATTCCTTTGAAGTGCCCTTCTTGATGTTTCATTATTTGTTCTCCTTTACTACTGTTTCAGTTTCTGCAAGCCATGTTTACGTTGTACAGGCAGAGGTAATCGATGTTTGCGTGAAGCAATTGCGCAGAAACGGGCTTTATAAGTTGGCATGCTTTTGACGAATGGTCAGCCTGCTATAGCTCGTAGTTTCTTGTAATGTAAACCATAATTCTGGTGAAGTAAAGAGGCCACGGCTTTTCTTGCTACCGCTCCACAAAAACACCCTAACCCGGATAAACCGGAAAAGTGCCTATTTATCCCTTTTGTAGCGGGGAAGTGAACTAAAGCCCCAAAAGTGATCTAAAGTTGACAAACTCGTAAAAAGTCAGAAATGATCCCTTTTCGTCATTCCCGCGAACGCGGGAATCCAGGAAACCAGCTACTTATGGACTCCCGCGTTCGCGGGAGTGACGGCCTTGGAGACTTTTTACGAGACTATCAAAGTTAAATTACCACCTCCTCCCTCTGGGCCGTAGGCCCTCCAGGCTGGAGGCTGGGCATGGTAATTTGACTTCACAGCTTGTTTTGCATATAATATCAGGTAAAATGGCCCTCATGGATAATTCTATTACATTTTTTGCTGTTGCGCCAAAGGGTGTTGAAAACCTTCTGGTTAACGAACTGAAAAGTCTTGGAGCCGGAGAAGTAAAACAGTCAAGGTCAGGCGCCTATTTTCAGGGAGACCTGGAAATGGGCTATCGGGCCTGTCTGTGGCTGCGAACAGCAAACAGGGTACTTTTGCCGATCGCGAGCTTTCGGGCCGAAACTCCGGAGGCTCTGTATCAGGGGGTGCAAAATATCCGCTGGACAGAACATCTCAATTTGAACGGTTCCCTTGCCGTTGATTTCAAGTCTTCCCGTTCCAAAATCAATCATACCCAATATGGGGCGTTGAAGGTAAAAGACGCCATTGTAGACCAGTTTCGCGATCAATTTGGAAAGAGACCTTCAGTGAATCGCTCCAGACCCGATATCAGGATAGACGTTTATCTTCTTGGGGATGAAGCGACCATCAGTCTTGATCTTTCCGGGGAAAGTCTGCACAAACGAGGATACAGGACAGAGCCGGGGGAGGCCCCCCTGAAAGAAAACCTGGCCGCCGCGATTTTGATGCGCTCTAACTGGCCGGAGGTAGCAAGAAGGGGAGGGGGCTTGATTGATCCAATGACCGGCTCCGGAACCCTGCCGATCGAGGCTGCCTTAATGGCCGCTGATTTTGCTCCTTCTCTTTTACGGGATTATTTCGGCTTTTTGAACTGGAAGGGGCATAGGCCGGAAATTTGGAAAAGACTCCTTGAAGAAGCCGAGGAGAGGAAATTGGCGGGTCTGAAGAAACTTCCACCTATTGTGGGTTATGACGCCGACTCAAAGGGGGTTAAGAACGCTGTTGTTAATCTGGAACGGGTTGGATTGAGAGGTTTTATCCATTTTGAAAGGAGGGAATTTGCCGCCTGTGTTCCCCATCCCAAGATGAAAGATGTCCCTGGATTGGTGGTTTTAAATCCACCCTATGGAGAGCGACTCGGGGAACTCAGAGAACTGAGGCCGCTCTACGCAAACATAGGCAGACGCCTGAAGGAGCATTTTCAGGGGTGGAGAGCGAGCCTTTTTACCGGTAATGTTGATCTCGGAAAAGGGATGGGCCTCAGGGCGGAAAAGAAATATTCTCTCTACAACGGGGCCCTTGAATGCAAGCTCTTAAACTTCAGAATCGAGCCGGAATGGTTTGTGGAGACGGAACATCGTATCTTCAGGCCTGAGTTGGCCGGGACCCTGACAAAGCCTGCCCCTGCGACGGAGATGTTTTCCAATCGTCTGCGAAAAAACCTGAAAAGGCTGAAAAAAAGGTTTAAAAAGGAAAACATAACCTGCTTCAGGGTTTATGATCAGGATCTCCCTGAGTATGCAGTTGCCGTTGATATCTACGGAAAATGGGTTCATGTCCAGGAATATAAGGCCCCGAATACTGTTGATTCGGAAAAGGCGGAAGCCCGACTGAAGGATGTGCTTTTAGTTTTGCCTGATCTGCTTGACGTCCCGCGAGAAAATATTTTTTTGAAAGAGCGGAGACGTCAGAAAGGGAAGGCCCAATACGGGAAACAGGGAGCGGGTGGGATTTTCCAACAGGTTGATGAAAAAGATTGCAGATTTTTGGTCAATTTTACCGATTACATAGATACCGGTCTTTTTCTTGATCAAAGGATAATGCGCTCTATGATTAGAGATCTGGCCGGGGGGAAACGATTCCTGAACCTCTTTGCCTATACTGGAACTGCAACGGTTTACGCTGCCAAAGGGGGTGCTAAATCGACCACTTCTGTGGATGCCTCCAATGTCTACTTACGTTGGGCAAAGAGGAATCTGGCCCTGAACGGTTTCGGCTACAACCGGCATCTTTTTCAGCATGCCGATTGTTTGAACTGGCTGGAGACTACAAAGCAAAAGTATGATCTGATTTTCCTTGATCCCCCTACCTTCTCAAATTCAAAGAAGTTAAAAAAGATCTTTGATGTCCAAAAGGATCATGTTAAATTGATCCGGCTTGTTGTCAGGCTGCTGGAAAAGGATGGAATAATTCTGTTTTCCAATAATTACCGCAAATTCAAGATGGATCTTGACGGCTTAAACGAATTTCAGGTTGAAGACCTTTCAAGGACCACGCTACCACCCGATTTTGAAAGGAAGCCAAAAAGCCACAACTGCTGGAGGATTACAAATTAAGGATTTATACCACAATAACTTACATAAATCGTTACATAAATCCTTGACAAGATGTGGGATATGAAATATCGTTTGCTCTACTACTGGAAAATAACAGAGCGGCATCAGTAAACGGGGTGGATTGGCTAAAGGTAGATCCCCTATAATGTATTGAGTTTCTTTTGAAATTATGATAAACGGCAGCGAAGGTGTTACATCACAACCGGGAAGGTTGTCATTTATTGGAAGTTGCTGAATTTTAGCGGTGGGATTAAGCGGAAGGTCGGTTTTTTCATTTCAACATTTCAAAAGAAGGAGGGTATAAGATGAACAAAGGGGATTTAGTAAATGAGGTGGCCAAGGTTGTTGGTACAAAGAAAGAAGCCCAGGCGGCAGTAGATTGTGTTTTTTCAAGTATCACCAAGGCCCTGAAAAAGAAACAGAAGGTCACATTGATCGGTTTCGGGACATTCAAGGTAGACAAGAGGAAGGCAAGGAAAGGGGTAAACCCGCAAACTGGTGAGAAGATCAAGATCAAGGCGAAAAGGGTGCCCAAATTTGTGGCTGGTAAGGCCTTAAAGGAAGCTGTTTAGCGCGAAACATTGAGATCGGATTGCGTAAACGCCCTCATTGGGAATAGGTTTTCCGGTGAGGGTGTTTTTTTATGAAGGAGACGATTTATGAAAATTGCCGTGAGTGGCAAAGGGGGCGTGGGTAAGACTACCTTTGCCTCTTTCTTGATCAGGGCCTTGGCAGACGAGGGAAAAAAGGTCCTGGCTATCGACGCAGACCCTGATGCAAATCTGGCCCAGGCTCTCGGGGTCAAGAACAGCAATGAAATTGTGCCAATTTCACAGATGAAGGAGCTGATTGAAGAGAGGACCGAGGCCAAGGTGGGGACCATGGGACAATTTTTCAAACTGAATCCCAAGGTCAATGACCTCCCTGATAGACTGTCTGTTGAGGTTGATGGGGTAAAAGTGATGGTCATGGGTGGTGTAAAAACAGGGGGGGCAGGGTGTATATGCCCTGAAAGCATCCTTCTCAAAAGGCTTGTGGGCCATATTGTATTGGCCAGGGACGAAGCGGTGGTCTTAGATATGGAGGCGGGTCTGGAGCATTTGGGCAGAGGAACGGCTATGAACGTGGACAGGCTGGTGGTCGTTGTAGAGCCTGGTAGGCGAAGTATTGAGACCGCCCATCAAGTACGCAGATTAGCCGGGGATATAGGTATCAAAAACTTGAGTTTTGTGGGAAATAAGATACGATCAGAAAAGGACAGGGATTTTCTTTTAAAGGAGATGCCCGATTTCGAATTCTTGGGTTTCATGCCATACCGGAGCGAAATCATTGAGGCGGATCTTGATGGCGTCCCCCCTTTTGAAAAGGACAAAGAGTGTCTCGATGTAGTTAAAGCGATGCTCGATAAATTGCGTGATTAAAGGAGAAGCAAATATGGGAAAAAGAATTTATAATTTTAATGCCGGTCCTGCTGCATTGCCTTTGCCTGTGTTAGAGGAAATCCAGGCAGAGCTCCTTGATTTAAAGGGTTCGGGGATGTCTATCTTAGAGGTGAGTCATCGTTCAAAGTGGTTTGACGATGTTATCAATGAGGCTGTTAAAAGAACGGAAAGGCTTCTTGGTCTTGGCGACGATTTTCATGTCCTGTTTATCCAGGGGGGCGCCAGCCTGCAGTTCTGCATGATACCTATGAATTTAGCGTTAGAGGGGAGGCCTGTAGATTATATAAATACGGGCACCTGGTCAACCAAGGCAATTAAGGAGGCTGAAATTCAAGGAAAGGATGTCCGTGTAATCGCATCTTCTGAAGATAAGGGTTTTTCATATATCCCAAAAGAGTTCACCGTTGATGGGGATGCTTCATACCTCCACTTTACTTCAAACAATACCATCAAAGGTACCCAGTGGACCCAATTCCCTGATGCTGCCGACGTACCCCTTGTCTGTGACATGTCCTCCGACATTATGAGCCGACCTTTTGACGTCGCCCCTTTCGGTATGATCTATGCGGGGGCCCAGAAGAACATAGGTCCTTCGGGTTCGGCTATAGTCATTATTCGAAAGGATATGTTGGAAAGAACGCCGGATAACATCCCCAGCATGATGAAATACACCACCTTTGCCGGGAAGAACTCCATGTTCAACACACCCGCCTGTGTGGTTATCTATACCATTAATCTGGTTCTCAAATGGCTCGAGGAGACCATAGGGGGCCTGGAAAGAATGGAACAGATCAATCAGGAGAAAGGGTCGATCCTCTATGATTTCATTGATCAGTCCGGGTTTTACCAGGGAACTGCAGCCAAGGATAGCCGCTCCCTGATGAACGTTACCTTCAGACTTCCCAATGAGGATCTGGAGAAAAAGTTTGTGGCAGAGGCCCTTGAAGAAGGCTTAGGAGGGCTTAAAGGGCACCGCTCGGTGGGTGGTTGCCGGGCATCCATATATAATGCCACAGGGATTGATGCAGTAAGGGCCCTGGTGGGATTCATGTCTGAGTTTGAAAGGAAAGAGGGGTAAAGCCTGGGATTGACTATTGACGATTGAATATTGATGGTCTCGTAAAAGTCTCTAAGGCCGTCACTCCCGCGAAAGAGGGAGTCCACAAGTGGTTGGGTTTCCTGGATTCCCGCTTTCGCGGGAATGACGAAAACGGGTGTTTTCTGACTTTTTACATGAATTTAGGACCTTAGTGCCATAGACATAATGTGTTATTGGTAATGAATGACGATTCAACTTTTTGCTCCCGCAAAAGCGCTCAGTTTTATGTAAATATTTTTTGCATTGTTTTTCTTTGCGAGCTTTGCGCCTTTGCGAGAGACCTTTTTGGTACCGGCTTGTCCGGGTTAGGGATTGCGAGGTGACAGGTTTTGAGACGGACGAGGATCGCTGAGATTATAGCGGCTGAAAATATAGGCGCCCAATGCACTGTTATGGGCTGGGTGAGGACGCGTAGAGATTCCAAGGGAGGATTTTCTTTTATT
>Ga0222678_1000426_pt1 | contig 19162 bp, 14 predicted proteins | sample AntAcemetagen937_FD_179801 | JGI IMG/M metagenome (GOLD analysis project Ga0222678, IMG submission 179801) | Saline water microbial communities from Ace Lake, Antarctica - #937 | ecosystem: Environmental > Aquatic > Non-marine Saline and Alkaline > Saline | place: Antarctica: Ace Lake... | reverse complement strand
TTTCTCGTTGTATTGCATTGTTAAACCTACATTTTCGTTTTTGTCAAAAGCAAAGGAACCATCATTATGCTTTGTATTTAAAACACCTCTAACTTTTTCCGGTTTAAGCCATTTCACGGCCTTTTTATCAAATTCAGAAATAAATAAATCAGAGTAAGCTTGTGAAGTTCTCCCATCAATTTTATCATTTAAATTTTGTAATCGTGTAGAAGCAAAAATCAATTTATCATTAAACCAAGCGACTCCATAATCACTAAATTCAGAATTTAAAAGTTTTTCTTTTTGAATTTTTATTGTTGATTTACTATGAATCTTATCAAGTGAATATTTTGCTCTTTTAATTTTATTCAAAAGGTCAATGTTTTCGTTGTCTATATTTATTGCTTTATTATAAGCCTTTAGTGCTTTTTCTATTTGTCCCGATCGTGCTAAAGCATCACCGTATCCTTCGTAGATAAAAGAATTATCAGATGATTTACCAATTGCATCCTCATAATAATTAACTGATTCAGTAAATAAATTCATTTGCTGAAAACATAAAGCTATACTATAAGAAAGAGATTTTTTTTCCTCCATATCATTGGATTTTCTTAATGCTCGCTTATAATATTTTGCAGCATCAACAAAATCATTCTTTTTAAAGGAATTATCTGCTTTTTGAATATTTTTTTCCTGACAAATTACATTTGAACTTAGAAAAAAAAGTATGAATATGTAAATTATTTTTCTCATAAATAATAAAATTCATCAACTTAAAAATTTTATTTATTCTTAAATTCCAGTCATTTACTGCCTCACAACTGTAACCGATCCTTTTATAACCCTTATAATTTCTCCGTTGATATCTTGAAGATTATGCACATAATAATATGTATCCGGAGCAACTAATTTTCCGTTAAATTTTCCATCCCAACCATCAACACCTTCATATAATTTCAAACCCCAACGATTAAAAATTACAATTTCTGTTTCTTTCATAAAAACATCATTAATACCATCACCATCAGGTGAAAATGCATTTATGTTTTCAACAGTTACTATTTTTATAAAATCTTCTGCCCAACAATTGAAGATATTTTTTACATTTACAAATATTGTATCACCACTTCTAATTGATTCAGGCAAAAAATATTCATTTGAAGAACCACTTTGAACAACTTCATTGTTAATAATAAATTCATAAATATTATACCCCGGAGGATCAACATAAATTGATTTATTATTAAGATTATGTTCCACAAATACTTCAGGAGAATCACTTACATTAACTTCAATTTGGTCGTAAGCGTTACAACCAAATTCATTAAATGTAAAAACTCTGTAAATAGTATCCTCAAATGGAGAAACGGTAATATTACTTAAATATGATGGAGGCAATGTATTCCAAATGAAATTATCTTCATCCGATTCAGCAGAAATATTAATTTGATTTCCTGAGCAAATCGAAGTATCATTACTTGCAATAATATTTGGTGATGGGCGACCAACAACATCTACAAAACCATACATCATTTTCGAACATAATGAAATCTGATTAACAGCATTGATTGAATAAACTCCTTCTGAGGTTTGATTTGAAAAAACAATTGGTAATCCTGTACCGGGAATCAATATTCCGGTAGAGATATTATTCAAAATCAATTCATAATTAATTCCAATCTGGGAAGAAGACAAGCCAATATTAACTCCATTGCTTCCTGCACAAAAAACATTATCACCACTTACAGAGAATGCAATCGGAAAATCATATATAAATACATTCACAAATCCTTCCATTTGTGTTTCACAATATGAAGAAATATATTTTCCAAAAATCGAATAATAGCCTGTAGTAGTTTGCTTCTCAAAAAACAAGGGACCACCATTTCCCTCAAGAGTAATTCCTGTAGGGAAATTATTGAAGTAAAGTTCGTAAATCACATTTTCCTGAGAACCATCAAGGCTAATCTCTACACCTTCAGAACCGGCACAATAACCACCTTCTCCAATTATATTGAACTTTACAGGAGAGTTATTTACATATATTGTAATCGAATCCATTAACGAATTTATTCCATCATCAACAGTAACATAATATGTTGTTGTTTCATTGGGATTGATATAAGTATCCATTTTACTAGAGCTAAAACCAGAAGGCTCTGATGTCCATAAATAAGTATAATTTCCTGATCCACCACTTGGAATCACAATGATTTTCATGCTATCATTATCACAAACATAATTTGAAACTGCTAAGATTTCAAGAGACAAATTTCCTCCACTAACAAAGACAAATACTGAATCAGCTTGGCTAATACAGCCTGTATTTTGATCAGTAGTTTCTAACAAAAATAACGCAGAATTACTAAGTGAAACTGTTGTTGGATCTTGAATATACGGATCATTAAACATATATCCCGGAATCCACAAATACGAAAATTCACCTGAACCACCATACGAAAATCCATTTAGGTTTGCACTTGATGTTATTGGAACAACTTGATCGTCTCCTGCATTAGTATATAGTGCCGGATAGTTTGTTATTGTAACTGAATCATTCATCAGAGATTCACATCCTGAGTTGTTATTAAAAGCAAAAATCTGATATTTTCCGTTTTGAGCATGCTTTCCAAAATCTAATGGAACTCCAGTCCCATTTTGTATTAATCCTGTTGGCTCTACATTAAAAAACAATTCATAAAAAATATCTAATTCAGAATCATCCAGTCCAACAGTAACACCATCATCACCATTACAATAATATCCTCCACCGGTAATATTAAATTTTTCAGGAGGATTATTAACGATAATAATAATTGAATCTGAAACAACATCTATTCCATCAGAAAGTGTAACAAAATACTGTGTGGTTTGCTCCGGAAAAACAATGGGATTATTTTCATTTGATGTAAAACCAATTGGATTCGATACCCATTCATATTCATAACTTCCTGTTCCTCCGCTTGCAAGAGCTAATAGATTTGAAGTGGTTCCGTTACAAACATTTTCAGGATTTGCAATTATTGATAATTGTAGCGGGCCGCCATTTATCGATACGATTATTGTATCGGGATGACTAATACAATCAGTTAATTCATCTACAACAGTTAAAGTAATTATAGATGTTGAAGTTAGATTTACAGTTATAGGATTTTGCACATTTGGATCTTCAAACAAATATGAAGGCGACCAGGAATACGAATAATTTCCAGATCCACCGCTTGCATATCCAAATAAATCAATTGAAGTTCCATAAAGAACACTAAGATCGGGTCCGGAATTTGCAAGTGGAATATCATTAATAATTACTTCTGCTATTCCCTCCATTTCATTTGAACAAACATTATCACCACTAATTGCTAAAACAGCATAATTTCCTTCAGCAGTTTGAAAATCAAAACTTATCTCGTTTCCTGTTCCTAAAACCATCACTCCTGTAGTTTCACCATCAAGAAATAATTCATATTGAATATCAATTTCTGAATTATCTAAACCAATTTCAATTCCGTTTCCTTCCTCACAATAATCTCCTCCTCCGGTAATATTAAAAATTTCAGGTAATAATAATATCTCAACTTCTGTTGTTCCATTCATTTTATTTGTACAAGCAGTAAAAGCATTAATTGCATTAATAGAATATAAACCTTCTTCAGTAAAAATTCCAAAATCAAGCTCTAAGCCTGTTCCCTGTAATACAATTCCAGTTGAAGCTTCATTAAATAATAATTCATAATTAATATTTACTTCTGAGCCAGAAAGACCTATTTGAACACCATCCTCACCTTGGCAATATGCTCCACCTCCGGTAAGATTAAATCCGGCAGGAAGAGCATTAACATATAATATTCCAATGCCTGAAGAAATATGACAAGAATTATTATAAAGAATACACTTATATTGATATTCATTCATTCCGGTAACCGTATATACAGAAAGATCAGGGCTATGTACTCCCTGATAAAATGCATTATTAGATAAATCCTGCCATCCGCTTTCATTATTTTCCTGCCATTGATAATAAGTAATATTATCTACTTCAACGTTAAATGTTGCTATCTCGTCACGACAAACTGTCGTATTTTGAGGATTGGAAATAAGAACAGGAATATCATTAACAAATAAAGTTGCAGCAAGTGATGTATCTGAATTCATAAATTCATCTTTTATATAACAACGATATTTATATCCGTTTAGCCCTACATTAGCGTCAATAATATATAAATCAGGCGTGTTTTCACCTGAACAATAAGAAACACTTTCGTTAATATCATACCAAGCATTTCCATCATGTTCCTGCCATTGATAAAATGTAGTATTAATTGCAATAATATTAAAACTTACATTCTCTCCGATGCATATCGATGCATCTAATGGTTGACTTACAACAACCGGTTGTGCTATTGAAACAATAGAATTTAAAATCATTATTAACAAAATGACACCGGAATAGAAAATGGGATTTTTCATATTGATTATTTATATTCGCTTAGTTTGATAAACTAAAGTTATCCTAGTTCTATTATTTTTAATTAATTACAATTTTTTAAATAACTTTTTATTTCCCAGAAGATAAATCTACATACTACACTGCAAAAATATATATCGACACATTAACTATAATACTAAAATTATTAATTTGTAAACACCTCTTTGTTAACAAATTCATAATTTAAAAAACCTTTAATATATTATTTATCTCAACATGCTACAATACTATAACTAAAGCTATAAATAGTTAATAAATATTTATTTCTTTAATTTTACAAAAAATTATATTTATTAATGAAATCAGAGAAACAGAGAAAAATTTTTATTGCACTTCCTGTATTAGATGAGATGGATTATTTGCCTGAGTTAATAAGCAATATTAATAAGCAAAATTTCAAATCTTTCGAATTATTTGTCTGTGTAAACCAACCCGATGAATGGTGGTTGAATCCAGAAAAAGAAATTATATGTAAAAACAATCTTCTTGCCATTGAATTATTACAAAAAGAAAAACAATTTCCAATAACAATAATCGACAAAACATCAAAAGGTAAAGGCTGGGAAAAAAAGAAATTTGGTGTTGGCTGGGCACGAAAAACTATAATGGATAAAATTTGTTTGAAAGCTGATAATAATGATATTATTTTAACTTTGGATGCCGACACAAAATTCTCAGAAAATTACTTCAATTCAATTATTGATTCGTTTAATGAAAAAGAAAAAATTGTAGCACTTTCGGTTCCATATTATCACAACTTAACGGGAAATAATAATGCTGATCGCAGTATTTTACATTACGAAATTTACATGAGATATTTCTCCTTAAATTTATGGAGAATTTCAAATCCTTATCGTTTTACTGCATTAGGTTCGGCTATTGCAGTTCCGGTGTGGGCATACAAAACTATTGGTGGGATAACACCTCGCAAAAGTGGTGAAGATTTTTATTTTCTTCAAAAACTTAGAAAATACGGTAAGATAAAAATCTGGAATAATGAAAAAGTTTTTCCTGCGGCAAGATTTTCGGACAGAGTATTTTTTGGAACAGGTCCGGCAATGATAAAAGGCAATAACGGTGACTGGTCAAGTTATCCGTTTTATCACTTTTCGTTGTTCGACAAAATAAATATTACTTTCGATTTGTTTTCTAATTTGTATGAAAAAGATATTATTACACCAATGAGTGATTTTTTAAATAATCAATTTCGTTCAATAAATATTTTCAAGCCTTTGAGAAAAAATTTCAAAACCCGCAAAAATTTCATAAAAGCCTGTGAAGATAAAGTTGATGGTTTAAGAATTTTACAGTTTCTGAAATCATCTCACAAAACCAATATTAATAATGATGAAAAAAACCTAATAGAATATTTTACAAAATTTTATAAAAACTATGAAATTGACAGATTAAATCTTGATGATTTTTCCTTTTCTAAATCACCAATTTCACATTTAAACCTGATAAGGGATTTTCTTGTCGTTAAAGAGTCGGATATACAAAGAAAAACACAAATTATTTAATTATGATAACAATCTTAGGACCAACTGCAACGGGAAAAACTACTTTAGCTGCACACATTGCTTATCATCTGAATTCAGAAATAATCAGTGCTGATTCACGGCAAGTATATAAAGGCATGGATTTGGGAACTGGAAAAGATTATTCTGACTATTTAATTTTCGGAAAAAATATTCCATATCATTTAATCGACATTGTTAATCCCGGATACGAATACAATGTTTATGAATATCAGAGAGATTTTCTTAAAGTTTATAAAAATATTATTTCACGTGATATTGAACCAATTCTTTGTGGTGGGACAGGAATGTATCTAGAAGCAGTTCTAAAAGGATACAAATTAATTGAAGTTCCAGAAAATAACAAGCTTAGAAAAGAATTTGAAAAGGAAAATAACGAATTTCTTATCCAACTTTTGATAGAAAAAAAAGAACTTCATAATGTTAGCGATACATCCAACAGAAAACGACTAATACGTGCTATAGAAATCAGAAATTATTATGACACACATCCTGATAAAGTTAAAGATGATTTTCCAATAATAAAATCAAAAATATTCGGGATAAAATTTGAACGACATCAACTTAAAGAGAGGATCACCAAAAGACTCAAAACAAGAATTGATGAAGGAATGATTAATGAAGTTGAAAATCTTTTGAATTCAGGGATTACCCCCGAGCGTTTGAAATTTTACGGATTGGAATACAACTTTCTCACTCAATATGTTACCGGTGAAATTACAAAAAATGAATTATTCTCAGGATTAAATATTGCAATTCATCAATTTTCGAAACGGCAAATGACCTGGTTTCGCAGAATGGAGAAAAATGGATTTATAATTAATTGGATTGACGGTAATCTAAATACTGAAGAAAAAGTAAAAATTATACTCAGTTCTAAATGATAAAAAGAGTTCTGCTATTTTGGTTGAAATGCGTAAATGATTAAATGCACACATATCTTAGCATTAATACCAAGTAAAATCATAAAAAGAAAAGCTGCCATTTGATTAAAATAGCAACTTTTCCAAAAAAACTATATTCTCTTACTTCTGTACTTTTACATCAATATTAATAATATCTCCTTTAGCATTAATTGAATTTACTTTAAAGAATCCGAGTTTATCTCCGGCAGTTTTAAAATATACAATATCATCAGCAACTAATTGATTCCAGTTATCATCTGTTCCGGTAAAATCAGTAAAATTATAGCTTGCTCCGATAGCATCAAATTCTGGTACAGAAATTCCTGTAGTCATAAATCTTGTTTGATTTTGAGTTGTCCAGTCAAGTGCAAAAACGGTTATTGCATCCTGATTATCAGGAGCTGCGATTGTAGCACCATTTGTAGCACCAAGGAAAAAGATAAAATCTATTACCTCCTGATTTGTTGTAGCTTCAGGTTTAAAAAATGTTTCTCCAGATGTTGTATTAAAAAAGCTTCCATAAACCTGATCGTTGTATGAACCTAAAGTTACATCCAAAAATTCCTGAATACCTGCCTCGGTTGTAACAACAATATTTATTTCAGAAGACTCACCAGCTTCGTCTGTAATTGTATATGTCCATCTTTCTTCACCAACTAACGGATTACTGTTAGCAATAATTTCAATAGAAAAATAATCACCATTAAGAGTGGAGTCCAAAACTGTAAAAGAAATATTGTTATAAGTTCTTACGACTTCAAATTTAGATAGTTTGCTATCTGACTCGGCATCTTTGTTAGCATTTATTCCAACTGTAAATAGCTGATTTGTTAATAAAGTTACGTCAGCCGAAACATAATCACCTCCAGCAACAAAATTAATGACAGGAGGAATAACAATAGGGTCATCCTTTTGACATGATGAAATAAATAATGTTCCTGTTATAATTAATGCGGTAATTAAATAAATTGTTTTTTTCATGATAAATTAAGATTAGTTTATATAAATAAATTTCATTAAAAATGATAGTAAAAAAAATATAACATAAAAATTTTATATTTGAGATACTTCAGACAAATATACAAAAAACGAAATACAATTGCATTAAAAGAGTAAACGAAAGTATTAATAAAAAATTATATTTTAATTTAATTATCAGCTTTATTCATTAATAAAGGAACAAAGCGAAAGTTTCCATGGTTTTCTTCTTTTATATTTCCATCTATATTTTTAATAAGTCTTTTCATTATCTGAACATCTCCATCACCAATTGGAGCAACAAGAATACCTCCCGGTTTTAATTGATCTATAAGGTCATCAGGAATAGCTGGTGCTCCTGCAGTAATAAGAATTTTATCAAATGGAGCAAATGCTTTTAAGCCTTTATATCCATCGCCATAAAATAGCTTTGGGCGATATCCAATGGTAGGGAGAAATTTCTGAGCTTTAAGATAAAGTTTTTTTTGTCTTTCTATTGAATAAACTTTTGCTTTAAGTTCGAGCAAAACACAAGCCTGATATCCCGATCCTGTTCCAACTTCAAGAATTTTATCACCTTTTTTTACATTCAATAAATCAGTTTGAAATGCAACTGTAAAAGGTTGTGAAATTGTTTGTCCCGAACCAATTGGAAAAGGTTTATCCTGATAAGAAAATTCTAAAAATGATGAATCTATAAAAAAATGACGGGGAATTTTTCCAATAGCCTCTAAAATTTTTTCGTCCTTAATTCCTTTGCTTTTAACAGTGGAAACTAATCTTTTTCGTAAGCCTTTATGTTTGTACGAATCTATCATTATTAAGTAATTTAACATTAAAACCCTGAAATTTGAAACCCGAAACCTCAAACAGTTTTTGCGAAAGTACTAATTCATTCCGTTATTTATAGAAAATTTATACATTTGCAAAAAAAATCAAGATGTTAAAAATAGGCGTTCTGGGTGCCGGACATTTAGGAAAAATACACATTAAATGTATTAAAGAAATTGCTAATTTCGAATTAGTTGGATTTTACGATCCTGATGAAAAAAATTCGAATGAAGTTGAAAAAGAACTTCAAGTTAAAAAATACAACTCAATTGATGGATTAATTAATCAAGTTGATGTAGTTGATATTGTAACTCCTACAATATCTCATTATGATTGTGCTGTTAGTTCATTAAAAAAGTTTAAACATGTTTTTATTGAAAAACCTGTAGTAACAACTCCTGCAGAAGCTCATGCTTTGATAGAACTTACCGCAGAGTCTGGAGTAAAAGTTCAGGTTGGACATGTGGAACGTTTTAATCCTGCATTTTCTGCTGCTGAGCCAATGATAAAACATCCTATGTTTATCGAAACTCATCGTCTGGCACAATTTAACCCAAGAGGAACTGATGTACCTGTTGTTCTTGATTTAATGATTCATGATATTGACATTGTTTTGAGTGTTGTTAAATCAACAATAAAAAAAATAAACGCCAGTGGTGTTTCTGTTGTTAGTGACACACCTGATATTGCAAATGCCAGAATTGAATTTGACAATGGATGTGTTGCAAATTTAACTGCCAGCCGTATCTCAATGAAAAATATGAGAAAATCAAGATTTTTTCAAAGAGACGCATATATCTCTGTTGATTTCCTGGAAAAAAAATCAGAAATAGTCAGAATAAAAAATGTAAAAGGTAAAGTTGAGGATCCTTTGGCAATAATCATTGATCTTGGAAAAGATAAAGGCTCAAAACAAATTTTTTTCGAAAAACCTGAAATTAAAGAAATCAATGCTATTAAAACTGAATTACAATGTTTTTATAATTCAATAGTAAATAACACAAAACCTGTAGTAACTATAAATGATGGATATCATGCACTTGAAGTAGCCTACAAAATTATTGATAAGTTAGAATTGTCGCCGAAAAATTTTTTACAATCAGATGATAATATTTAATGATGAAAACAATAGAAATACAAAAGGAACGTTAATTGATTTTATCAAACATTTGTTTTATAAATATTTTTCTATGCATAGAAACCTGTACTTTTTTGTTTCAATATTAGTATTACTACTTGTTATTTTAAATTCCTGTGAAAAATTTGAAAATGATCAAACTATTCCAGCTTTCATTCAAATTGATACAATTGGATTTTCTACTGAAATTTCGCAACAAGGAACAGCTTCACACAATATTACTGATGCATGGGTTTATGTTGATGACCAATTAATTGGTGCATTTGAAATGCCGGCCAAATTTCCTGTTCTTGCCCAGGGAAATCATAAAGTTGAGATACGCGCCGGAATAAAATTAAATGGTATTGCAGCCACCAGAGTTGTTTATCCTTTCTTTAAACCAATAACTTTAGAAAATTGCCGGTTAACTCCCGATAGCGTAACAATATTAAACATGTCAACTGTTTATTACGATAATACAGTATTTCCATGGATAGAAGATTTTGAAAGCGAAAGTGTTTCTTTAGTAGAAGGAAATAATAGCGATACTACAATAAATATAACCAGCGTTGACTCACTTGTTTTTGAAGGAAATTATTCAGGAATAATTTACCTTGATGAAGACAAACCTGTTTTTGAAGGAGTTTCTTATGAAGCTTATATTCTGCCACAACTTGGATCACCGGTTTTTATTGAATTGAATTATAAAATTGAAAATATTATTACTGCCGGAATTTATACTCAAACTTTATCTCAAATTATCTCAAGCCCAATTGTAAATATCAGCAAATCCGACAAATGGAAAAAAATATATATTAATATCACTCCGGATGTATCATCAGCTACAAATGCACTTGATTTTAAAATATTCTTTGGTTCAGTAAAAACAGATGATGTAGAAAATCCTGTGATACTTTTGGATAATATTAAATTAGTTCATAAAAGTTATAGCACGAAATAATTGTTAGTGACATGAATATAAAACTTCAGGTATTTAAATATGCAATTCTTGATTACTTTGCTGCAGCAATTGCATGGAGTTTATTCTTTTTATATCGAAAAGTTTCTGTCGATCCTCAGATAATTAACTTTCTTGACGAAATAATTACTGATAAAAAATACTGGGTAGGAATAATAATAATACCAATTTCATGGCTAATTTTATATGTAATGGTTGGTACTTACCGAAAAATATATCGCAAAGGAAGATTAAAAGAACTGGGACAAACTATTCTTATTACTCTATTTGGTGTTACAGTTATTTTCTTTGCTTTAATTCTTGATGATGTAATAGTTTCATATATGTCGTACTATCAATCATTCCTGGTTTTATTTGCACTACATTTTTTATTTACTTATTCAGGTCGGTTAATACTTACATCAATTACGGTATATAAAGTTCATAATAAACTACTTGGTTTTAACACAATTATTGTTGGAAGTAATGGTAATGCTATTTCTATCTATAAAGAAATAGAAAATCAGGAAAAGTCAGCAGGGAATATTTTTGTTGGATTTGTTAATGCACACGAATTCGATTTCTATAAACTCTCTAAATACCTTCCACATCTTGGACATTACAATGACCTTAAGAAACTAATAAACGAAAATAATGTTAAGGAAATAATAATTGCAATAGAAAGAAAAGAAAGTAATACAATCGAAAAAATAGTTACTAAGCTTGAAGAAACTGATGTTGTAATTAGAGTTATTCCTTTGATGGAAGATTTTCTTATGGGAACTGTAAAAATGACTTCCATATTTCATACACCTCTTATTCAAATATCTCCTGACTTAATGCCTGCCTGGCAACAATCACTAAAAAGACTTTTTGACATTATAATTTCATTTTTAGCCATTGTTATTTTATCTCCACTATATATATTTACAGCAATTGGAGTAAAACTATCATCACCAGGTTCAATAATTTTTTCTCAGGAAAGAGTAGGAATTCATGGAAAATCATTTAAAATGCATAAATTCAGATCTATGAGGATGGATGCTGAAAATGAGGGACCACAACTTTCTTCTGATAACGATCCACGAATAACAAAACTCGGGAAATTTATTCGTAAAGTCAGACTTGATGAAATTCCTCAATTTTATACTGTAATTAAAGGAGATATGTCAATTGTTGGACCAAGACCTGAAAGGCAATTTTATATCGATCAGATTGTTAAATTTTCGCCACACTATCACCTACTTCATAAAATCAAACCAGGAATTACCTCCTGGGGACAAGTTAAATTTGGTTATGCCTGTAATGTTGAAGAAATGATACAAAGACTTAAATACGATATTCTATACATAGAAAATATGTCTCTTGCAATGGATTTTAAAATTTTGATTTATACCGTTTTGATTGTAATTCAGGGTAGAGGGAAATAAGCACTCAATTTTAATGTTAAAATCTGTATTCTGCGATTACAATTATATCATTCCCATCTCAATCATTTTAACAATCATTTCTATATTTCTATCTTCACCTTTTGCATCGTATTTTACTTTTAGATTATATCCGAATAAACGAGCAAATGTTTGCCAAAAAAAAGCCTGAAACTTACCTCTTAGCTCCTGTACTAATTTAAAAGATGAATTATCAGTTTCTCTATCAATGAGTTTTATTAATATTTTGCCTTGGGAGAAAGTTAATTTTCTAAGATCTTTTTCAAATTCTGCTTTAATCTCAGATTCTGCTTGTTTCATTATCTTACGTCTTTTATGTTCATCTTCAACACCCAAAAGAATTTTATTATATTTATTAAGCTTTATTCCCGCAATTTTTGCGTAAGGATATACTTTCTTTACATTTCTTACAAGCCGGCTAAATCTTCGAGCTTCACGTTTGTTCTTAATAATTTTTAATCCATAAACGTTAAACTCTTTTAATGAAATTACAGGGATAGTATCACCATCAACAACATTTGTAAACACAACCACGCTATTAACTTCCTGCGAAAAGCACCTAAAAACAAATAAACTTATTAAGCTAAATATGATTATTATTTTTTTCATTATTGAAAATAAAATCAATTTTTATACCAAAAAAGAAACGAAAACAAAATTATAAGATAACAATCTTGATTTAACAAAATATTCAAAAAAATTTAAGCAACTTTAAGTTTTGATGTTGCAGATTTATTAAACTTCTTTTTGGCATAAGCCTGAGTAATCTTCAATTCTTTTATTTTGTTATCAGATGGAAGTTCAAACATTGCATCGTTAAGAGTAGCTTCCATTATTGAGCGAAGTCCTCTAGCTCCTAGTTTAAATTCAATAGAAGTATCAACAAAAAAGTCAAGAGCTTTATCATCAAAACTAATTTTAACATCATCCATTTCAAACAATTTTGTGAATTGTTTTACCAAAGAATTTTTTGGTTCTGTAAGAATTCTTTTAAGAATAACTTTTGAAAGTGGATGTAAATAGCTAACAACAGGTATCCGTCCAACTATTTCAGGAATAAGACCAAACATTCTTAAATCGGAAGGAGAAATATATTGAAGAAGGTTATCTCTGTTAATCTGTTCTTTTTCTTTATCAAAACTATAACCAATGATATTTGTACGCAATCGCGAAGCAATAATTTTATCTATTCCCTGGAACGCTCCACCGGTAACAAACAAAATATTTTGTGTATTAACCTGGATCATTTTTTGCTCAGGATGTTTTCTTCCTCCATGGGGTGGAACATTTACAATTGAACCTTCAAGAAGTTTTAATAAAGCCTGCTGAACACCCTCGCCGGAAACATCGCGTGTAATTGACGGGTTATCACTTTTTCTGGCAATTTTGTCAATTTCATCAATAAAAATAATTCCTCTTTCGGCAGCAGCTACATTATAATCAGCAGTTTGTAAAAGTCGTGATAAAATGCTTTCAACATCTTCGCCAACATACCCGGCTTCTGTCAAAATAGTAGCATCAGCAATACAAAAAGGAACATCGAGCATTTTGGCAATGGTACGCGCCATTAAAGTTTTTCCTGTTCCGGTTTCACCAACCAAAATAATATTTGATTTTTCTATTTCAACATCATCTGATTTAGCTTTAGCTGCAGGTATACTTATTCTTTTATAATGGTTGTAAACAGCAACTGAAAGTACTTTTTTTGCTTCATCCTGGCCAATAATATATTTGTCAAGATGTTTTTTTATTTCAATAGGTTTCTTGATATTAAGATCAGAAACTTGTTTTTCAGATTCAACTGAAAATTCTTCTCTTAAAATATTTTGAGCTTGTCCGATACACTCATCACATATAAAGGCTTCTCGTCCAGCAACAAGCATTTTAACTTTTGCCCGGCTTCTACCACAAAACGAACACTTATCAATTTTCCCTGCCATTGTTTTTTAATATCGTTCTATTGTTATTAAACGTGTTTAAAGAGAACTTCGTCAATCATACCATATTTTTTGGCTTCTTCCGATGTCATCCAATAATCTCTATCAGCGTCTTTCCAAATCTTGTTATATGTATGATTTGAATGATTAGCAATTATATCGTAAAGTTCTTTTTTTAGTTTTGAAATTTCTCTAGCAGTAATTTCAATATCCGAAGCTTGTCCCTGAGCGCCGCCCATAGGTTGATGAATAAGTATTCTTGAATGTTTTAATGCAGTTCGTTTTCCTTTTTCACCTGCGCATAAAAGTATTGCTCCCATAGAAGCAGCCATTCCGGTACAGATTGTAGCAACATCGGAAGAAATATATTGCATTGTATCATAAATACCCAAACCCGCATAAACAGATCCACCGGGTGTATTAAGATATATTTGTATATCTTTTTTTGCATCAACCGATTCGAGGAAAAGCAATTGTGCTTGAATAATATTTGCCACATAATCATCAATTGGTACGCCCAAAAATATGATCCTGTCCATCATCAATCTAGAGAAAACATCCATTGATGCAATGTTTAACTTTCTTTCTTCAATAATTGTTGGCGATATATAATTATCGTGAAATGAAGAATATTTATCAAGGGTTAAACTATTAATACCCCGATCTTTTATTGCGTATTTTCTAAATTCGTTACCGTTCATAAGAATAATTATTTATTGATTTCTTGCGCTAATTTAGTAAATTCTTCGAAAGTAACTTTCTTTTTATTTAATTTTAATTTCGATTTAAATAATTCTCCTAATTTTTCGTCGTAGAGTTGATCATTAATTTTTTTCATCTCTTCTTCGTTTTTCATAACAGACTCAATTATGCTATTAAGATGCTCGTCTGCTTCATTACCACCTTGTGGCATTGGCATCTGACTGGAAAGAAAATTCTTAATAAAATCTTTTATTTCCTGGTCTTCAACTTTTATTTTATTTTCAGTAATAATTTTATTCTCAATCAACTGCCATTTAAGTGATTTCTCATAACTGTCGTACTGAGTATCAATCTGTTCTTTTGTAATTTTATCAGTATTACTTTCAAGTAACCAGCGTTTTACAAACTCGTTTGGAAAAGAAATATCTGTTATTTCAATTAATTTTTCAATTGCATTACTCATAAAAAATTTGTCACTTTCAGGAACAAAAGATATTTCAGCCATTTTTTTTATTTGCTTACGCATTGCATCTTCATCTTTTATTTCTTCCTGCGGGAAAACTTTTTTATAAAGTTCTTCATTTAATTCAGCAGGTTCAATTCTTGTTATTTCAGAAACAGTAAACTCATAATCTGCATCCATCTTTTCTTTCTCATCTTTGCTGATACCAAGCATATTTGCAGTTTCAGCTTCGTTACCAGTTGCTTTTAAAGGATTAAATATGACTTTACTTTCTTTTTTAAGTTTGATAAATTCTTTTTGAATTTTATTATCTTTAAGCAAATCAATACTTATTGAAGATTCTTTTTTAACACTTTCTTCAATTATCTTTCCTTCAGAATCAAGCTGAACAAGTTCACCTTTCAGAATATCACCAATTTCAGATTCCTCAGGATTAATAGTAACACCGTTACGTTTTTTAATATCATCAACATAAATATCAATAGCTTTTTTATCAACCTTAATATTATGATAATCTACACTAATTTCTTCATTTAATTCCAAATTCACTTCCGGGTATAATCCTATATCAAAAAAGAACTCAAATTCCTTTTTATTGTCAAAATCAACCATCTCTGATTTTTCAGTATTTGGCAATGGTTGTCCAATAACATTTAATTTATTTTCTTCAATATATTTCTGAAGAGATTCAGATAAAACTTTGTTAACTTCATCAGCAACAACAGCTCTTCCATACATTTTATTAATTATTCCAGCGGGTACTTTCCCTGCTCTAAAACCCGGAATATTTGCTTTTTTACGATAATCTTTAAGTACAACCTGTACTTTTTCCCGATAATCATTTTCATTTACCTCAACTTTAAGAGTTGCAGTTAAGTCGCCGGTATTTTCTCTTGTAATGTTCATCAATCAATAATTTTAAGTAATACTACTATTTTCGAATACTAATTTCATATATTAAAAAAGAGGCTGTTCCTAATTTTCCATTCGAACAGCCTTCTATCAATAAAGTGCGGATGAAGGGACTCGAACCCCCATGCCTCGCGGCACTAGATCCTAAGTCTAGCGCGTCTACCAATTTCGCCACATCCGCGAACAAAATCTTTTATTTTTGGGAGTGCAAAATTAAACATTTTATTTATATCTCAAAACTATTTTACATAATTATTTCAAGCTATTTCACAACTTATATTTTCAACTGTATCATGTTTCCCAAATCTCTTTAAACAATAAACTTTACTAAATAACAATTCACATTACAGTTTTAAAAATAGCTATCATTATCATTCAACTTTTAAAATATGTTTTTTAAATCTGTTTACAGCAATTAGTGAAATAACTATACCTATCGATAATAATATTAATGATTTGTATACAATATTTATTGTTGGTAAATGTCTGTAAAAAATATCATACATACCTTGTATCGACCAATGATTAACAGAAAACATAGCCATTTTTTTCATGAACGGAGGCATTAAAAAAAACGGCATCATGCTACCGCCAATTGCTGACATAACAAGTATAATGATTGTTGATAAACTTTCAACTTGTTTTCTGCTTTTGCAAATAGAAGCCAGAAAAATACCAAAACTTGAACAGGCAAAAGCTGTTGCAATAAGGAGAATTATTAATGCAGGAAGATTAGAAAATATTTCAAGATCAAAAGCCAACCATGCAAAAACAAAAAGTACAAATAATTGTATCAAAGCTATTATGAATGTATAAAGCAATTTTCCAAATAATATTTCCAATGGATTAATTGGAGAATAAAGCAATCTTTTTAATGTGCCTTCTTCTTTTTCTTCCAATAAGGTAGCTCCCATTGCTGCCACGCTAAACAGCAGCATCATAACTGAAACACCTGCTACAGCCTGTATTAAAGCCCAGTTTGGTTCTTCATCAGCAAAAAGTTTTGTCATTTTTAAATTCATGCCTTGTGTTACTGGATTTTCACCTTTTGATTGAGCTCCAAAAAATTGTTCCTCAACCTGCTTATGAATATTACTTAATATTGCAGGAGAAAGATTTGCATTTTTTTCATCAATAAATTTAAAAATATTATTTTTGATTTTTTGCTGACCAATCATTCCCATCAAATTCGATATCAAAGCTTGCTGCAATAAACCAATCTCTGCTTCACGCGATTCGTCATAAAACAACTCCATTGGCACATCATTTCCGTTTTCTATTGAGTCGGTACAACCTTCATAAAATGTAAGCACAGCCATTCTTTTGCCTTCTTTGATAGCTTTTTTTGCATCTACAAGAGATATTTGCTCAATATCTAATTCTTTTAAGCTGTCTAATTTTGTTATTATGTTTTGTGTTATTTCAGTGCTGTCCTGATCCGATACCAATAATTTAATTGGATTGGATTTACCTCCACCGCTTATCCCTCCAAAGCCAATCGTAAACAGTGTTACCAAAATTATTGGCAGCATAAAAGTTAATAATACAGCTTTTATGTCGGTAACAAATAATTTCAGGTCTTTAAGTGTTAATTTTATCATTGTTTTACAATTTTAATCGTGTAATTTTCTTCCTGTTAATTCTAAAAATAATGATTCGAGATTTGTTTTTTTCAATTCAATATTTGTAATGTTAATATCAATAGTATTTAATTTGTTAATTATTTTAGAAAGGTCAGTGTTGATATTATTACTGTAAAATTTGATAAAATTATCATTGATGTCAAATTTGTTTTTAATTGAATTTGATATTATATCTTTTTTATTTTCAAATTCAGAATCAGAGTGAATAATAATTGATTCTGATATTTTCGATAATTTTTTTAAATCGTTGATAGAACCTTGAGCAATAATTTTACCATAGTCAATAATACTGATTTTATCACAAAGCTTTTCAACTTCTTCCATATAATGAGTAGTATAAATTATTGTAGTTCCATTTTTGTGAAGTTTTTGAAGTGCTTCAAAAATAAAATTCCTGCTTTGAGGATCAACACCAACAGTAGGTTCGTCCATAAGAAGTACCTCCGGCGAATGTAATAAAGCACATGCAATATTAATCCTTCTTTTCATGCCTCCTGAAAATGTTTTTATCTTATGATGTTTTCTCTTCTCTAAACCCATCAAATCTAATAATTCATTTACTCGTATAGATAATATTGAACTTTTGATTTTGTACAACTTACCCCAAAACATTAAATTCTCATAGGCTGATAAATCATCATATAATGCTATTTCCTGAGGTACTATCCCGATATAATTTTTACATTTTTTTGAATCTATTTTCAAATCAAAACCATTAATAAAAACATCTCCTTTGTCGGGTTTTAGTATAGTGCTAAGAATATTTATTATTGTGGTTTTTCCGGCTCCGTTAGGCCCCAGCAAACCATAAAACTCACCTTTATTTATGGTAATATCTATGCCTTTTAATGCTTGTATCTTTCCATAAGATTTATATAAATTTTTGATTTTTATCATAAAAAGAGTTTTGCGATAATAAATGTATTTTAAAATGTACTAATTTAATTTTTTATAACTAGTCAGTACTTAAAGTTATCTAGCAAAAGTACACCAATAAACAAATTAATTGCTATATCGGTAAAATAATACAGAAAAGCACTCCTAAGAAAACCAAATCCAAATATTAGTTCACCTACCTTTATTTGTCTTATCGCAGTAAAACAATATTTATCAAATAATACCAACTGAACATCCAAATTACCGATATATTTCGTTTCTTTTTTCCTTTCTCTGCGTTAAATATTATTTCCGTATCTATTGCTATGCAAAGAATATTTGCCTTGACAAAGAAAAAAATATTTCAAAATATTTATCAGCAATTTAGA
>Ga0222678_1000423_pt1 | contig 19186 bp, 13 predicted proteins | sample AntAcemetagen937_FD_179801 | JGI IMG/M metagenome (GOLD analysis project Ga0222678, IMG submission 179801) | Saline water microbial communities from Ace Lake, Antarctica - #937 | ecosystem: Environmental > Aquatic > Non-marine Saline and Alkaline > Saline | place: Antarctica: Ace Lake... | reverse complement strand
CTTTTTGCAGTGTGTTGTCACCAACAGTAAAAGAAGCATGTAAGCCAACAAGACCTTGATTTTGTTTTAAATAATTTTCTGTTTCTGCAAGACCTGATTCTGCTTTTTCAATTCCATCTCTATCTGTAATTTCATAACACAACAAGTGACTAATACCTACTTTTTCAAAAGCTTTGGCAATTACATCAAGAGAGCCGGTAATAAAATTTGGTGATGCATGATGGTCAATTACAAAAGTAGATCCGGCTTTTGCACAAGCTATTGCAGTTGCTAATGCGCTTGCTTCTATCATGTCTTTATCCAGAGCTTTGTCAATTTTCCACCAGATATATTTTAATATTTCATAAAAATTATTAGGGCTTTTTTGTGGAGCAGGCATTCCTCTCGAAAGAGTTGAATATACATGATGATGCCCTACAGCAAAAGATTTTGTTACAAGTTTTCCTTTGCAGTCGATTGTTTTATCGTATGAATTTATTTTGTCAGGATCAGTAATAAATTCTATATTTCCATTTTCTCCTTCACCAACAAGAATATTGGTTTTTGAGAAATGGAGGTTTTCCCAATTTATGTATGTTGCGTTTTTTAAGAGTATTGACATGCTATTATTTATTTTTTTTTCTCCTCATCGGAAGTTTAAATCTCTGTTTTCCATCGAATTTACAAAGTGCATTTGCTATAGCTCCGGCTGTTGGAACCAGTCCGATTTCGCCAATTCCTTTTGCTCCATAAGGACCAACAGGGTCTTTTACTTCAACACCTTTTACAATTATTTTTGGAGTTTCGTGTGCTCGCAAAATCCCTAAATCCCGATATTTGTCACTTAACAAATATCCGTTTTTCATTGGTAAGTCCTCTGTCAAAGCATATCCTAATCCCATGTGAACAGCACCCTGAATTTGTCCTTCGAAAAGCATGGGATTCATTATTTTACCAGCATCATGTGCAGCGATTATTTTTTCAACATTTCCATTATCATCTAAAATGCAAACTTGTGCAGCATAGCCATAAGAATAATGAACTACAGGGTCTTCATTATTAGAACCGGGTTTGCTTGTCCAATCGCAAATAAATTCTCCCTGATAAGTTTTTCCGCTTAACTGTTTTAATGATTTAGTTTTTAAATCTTCTTTTAATGATTTTGAAGCATTAATAACTGCAAGACCCACTAAAGCTGTTGCTCGCGATGATGTGGTCATTCCAGTTTTTATCTGGTCTTTGGTGTCAACAACGACTTCAATAATTTCGGGAGTTATTTCAGTTTCCTGACAAAGAGTTTGAAGAGCCATATTATGAACTCCTTGTCCCATCTCAGTCCAGCCGTGTGAAAGAATGATATTATTTTCAGAAATAATTTTAATTTTCACTTTTGACTCATCATTCATCCCGTTTCCAACACCTGAATTTTTTATTCCACAAGCTAATCCGGCATATCTGGCATTTTTAAAATCTTCTTTAACAGTTTCGAGACAAGCTCTGATTCCTACACCGAAAACTTTTTGTCCCGTTGAAGTTCGCAATCCATCAATAAGTGCATTGTCATAACGAAATTGCCAACGATTGAACCCTGCTTGTTTGCAAATATCATCAAGGCAAACTTCCAATGCAAAAGTAACCTGATTAGCTCCAAACCCGCGCATGGCACCACAAGGAATATTATTTGTGTAAACAGTTTTGGCTTCAATATCAATTGCCGGAATAAAATACCCTCCGGCAGCATGACCTGCAACGCGCTCAAGAACTTTATCGCCGACAGATGCATAAGCTCCTGTGTCGCCAACTGCTCGCAGTTTCAGAGCTGTAAGTTTACCGTTTTCATCGGCAGAAACTTTCATGTTCATAAAAACTGGGTGGCGTTTGGGATGAAGCTTTATTGATTCACTTCTCGAAAGCGTAAGTTTAATCGGTTTATTTAATAAAAATGCAAACAAAGAAGCATGACCCTGAACACTTAAATCTTCTTTTCCACCAAATCCTCCACCATTTGGAACTTGCGTAACTCTTACTTTTTTCTCGAGTAAACCGAGTATCATTGCCACCTGACGACGGTCTTCATAAACACCCTGACTCTGACTAAAAAGTTCTATTCCTCCTTTTCCGTCAGGGCGAGCAACCGCAGATTCTTTCTCCAGAAATCCATGCTCTATACGCTGAGTCTCGAATTTTCCCGATGAGATATATTTAGATTTAGCAAAAACTTCTTCTACATTTCCAATGGAAAATTGGCTGGTGTTAAAATTGTTTGGACTTTCGGGATGAACCCGATTTCCATAAATAGCTTCAAGAACATCGGTTTCAGGTTTTAAAACTTCGTATTCAACTTCGATTAAATTTATGGCTTCGTGAGCAATTTTAGTTGTGTCTGCAACTACTCCGGCAATAACATCACCAATATAATGAGTGATGTTGCCTTCTCCTATCATTACTGACCAATCTTGCAAAATTAGACCCACTTTTTTTTCTCCGGGAATATCTTTTGCAGTAAATATTTTATGGACACCTGAAAGTTTTTCTGCTTTTTCTGTATTTATTTTCAGGATTTTTGCTTTTGGATAATCACTGAACTTTAATGCTGAAAACAACATTCCTTCAAAACTAATATCATCAACAAAATTTCGTTTGCCAAGTGCAGTTTGATAAGCATGATATTTTGGATGAGAAACACCAACTTTCCCGGAAGTTTTGGTGATTTCTAGTATTTGATTTTTTTGTAATGCTTCAGCTGCAAATTTTATTGCATCTTCAATTTTTTTATAACCGGTGCACCGACAAAGATGTGGTTTGATAGCTTTTTGAATTTCTTCGATTGTTGGGTTTGGATTGTTTTGCAAAAGCACTTTTGTGCGAGTGATAAATCCGGGTGTACAAAACCCACATTGCACAGCTCCTTTGTTAACAAATGCTTTTGCGATTGTATCTTTTATATATTCTGGGAAACCTTCGGGAGTGAGAATTTCCGCTCCTTCAAGTGTTCGCATTTTTGTAACACATGATAATTTTGCTTTTCCATTTATCTCAACAGTGCAGGCTCCGCAAACTCCCTCTCCTGAACATCCGTCTTTTACAGAAGTGAGTTTTTGGTCGTTTCTAAGATAATCCAAAAGCGTTTTATCTGGATTGCCTAAATATGATATTTTTATTCCGTTTAATATAAATGTTATCATTAAAAAAGTTTTTTCATTTCCTTGATTGATGGTTTAATAGATTCTGAAATATTAAATATTTTTTTTACTGAACTCAAATCTTTAAGACCACTTCCGGTAAGTAAAACAATATTATTTGAGTTATCAGCTATTTGATTATTTTTGGAATATGACAATAATCCTGCAAAAGCAGCTGCAGCAGCAGGTTCGGAAAAAATTCCTGTGTTTTTTGATAATATTAAAGAAGCTTTTATTATCTCATCATCAGAAACGGATAAATAATTCCCCAGATAAGTTCTGATGAAATGCTGAGCCATATAAAAGTTTCTTGGAATGTCAACAGAAATTGAATCAGCAATAGTTGAGCTACTTTTACTGATGAACTTTTCTTTAGAGATATTTCGAATTAAATTATTACTACCATCAGATTGAATAGCAATAACGCAAGGAATTTTATTTATAATTTTTAGTTTTAACAAATCTTCAAAACCTTTATAAACACTGGAAATTATCACACCATCACCAACAGGGACAAAAATATTGTCGGGAACAGTATAATTCATTTGTTCAAATAATTCGAAGGAAACAGTTTTTTTACCTTCTATTGTTAGAGGATTAAAAGCTGTGTTGCGATTATACCAACCAAACTCTTTGCTTGCTTCAACACTCAAATCAAAAGCATCATCATAATTTCCTTTGATAAGAATAATTTTGGCTCCATACATAATTATTTGAGTGAGCTTAGCAGCCGGTGCTGTCTCTGGAACAATAATTATAGCTTTTTGCCCTTGCGAAGCACAAATGCCTGCAAGTGAAGAACCTGCATTTCCAGTTGAAGCTGTTACAATAGTATTAAATCCATTTTCTTTCGCATAAGCTGAAACAATTGCTGATGCCCTGTCTTTGAACGAAAAAGTTGGATTTTGAGAATCATCTTTCAAAAAAAGATTAAAAGGTAATTTTGAATTATCAATTTTTTTTATTGAATACAAAGGAGTGTTGCCAATACGCAAATTGGGGAGGCTATCAAGTTTTTGTATTGGTAAAAGATCAATAAAATTATTTTGTTTTAATTGAGAAAACCCTGAAATTTCATTTTTGAGATTTTCATAATCATAAACAGTTTTTAAAACTCCTTTTGGCGGAGAAGTTGCTGAATTTGTTTTTTCGCAATCTGGACATAAGTATTTTGCTTCATGTTTGTTGAAACGATTTCCGCAGTTGATGCATTGAAAAATGTGATCAGTCTTTTTCATTAGCGTTTAAATTAATTGATTGCAATATAATGATTTTGTTTTATTTATTAAAATGATTTGGTTGTTATAAATATTTTGTTTTTAACGGGACATGTATTGTCATTGTAATAAACCTGAATGTAGAAATTATTAATCGCTGTTAAACATTTTAATTCCTATACTTTATTCATTGTCAATCGTATATTTTGTTTTTATTTTAGTCCCGTTAGGGACATAATGTTTATAAAAAAAAATATATTCAAATTTTACCAAAGTCCCTTTAGGGACGAGATATTATTAAATATCTTTCAAAATATACCGTTCATCATAATTAATATTAAACCTTTTTAGTAACTCAAGATATTCGTCTTCGAATGTCTTTTTTTTATGGTGTTGTTCCTGATTTAAAATATATTTCACTACCCTGTCAATATGTGAATGCGAATAAGAAAAAGCTCCATAGCCTTCCTGCCATCTAAATTTGTTTTTAATAAATCCTTTATCATTAATCCATCCTGATGATGATCCTTTTATGTCTTGTAATAAATCCGGAATTAATTGATGTGGTTTGTAACCAATAAAAACATGAATATGATTAGGCATTCCGTTTATTGCAATTAGTTTATGTTTATTATTTTGTACTATCCCTGTTATGTATTTGTAAAGTTCATCTTTCCATGTAGCTTGAATTAGTGATACTCTGTTTTGGACTGCAAATACAAACTGCAAATGCATTTGTGTATATGTGTTAGCCATAATTCATTAATATTACGTCCCTACGGGACTTTGATATATGTGTGTTTTATCTTTATAAATATATAGTCCCTAACGGGACATGTCTTGCCAAGTGTAATAAATCTAAATTTAGAGATTATTAATTACTGTTAAACATTTTAATTCACAAACTTTATTTATTATCAATCGTATATTTTGTAATTATTAATAATACATACATAACGAGAGAATATTTCTGTATTTTTATTTTAGTCCCGATAGGGACTAAATATTTAAAGAAAAAATATTTAAAATTTTTTCATAGCCCCGTTAGGGACGAAATATTTCTAAAATCCCGCTAGGGATGATATATTATTAAATGTCTTTTTATATATCATTCAATATAATACTAATAAATAAAAACTATTTATAATCCTTCAACAATCCTGTTCGTTCGTTAAATTCATTAATTTTTTCATCCCATTCATCAACTTTCGCATAATGTGCTTTCCAATAATTTGGATCTTTCCACTGAGCATTTAGCTCATCAACTGTTTTGCCTTGTTGCTCTATCCATGTAAAATATTTTAGATTATGCATTCGTTTTTTCTCGTAATAATTCATTTCGATAATATTGTCAATGCTCAATCCCATCAAATCAGCATCAAAGCTAACTGCTGCATCTCTGTTATCAAAATCACTATGTTTCTCTTTTTCTTCAGCCAATCTTGATTGATACATTTCCATAGAATCAGTAGCTACGGTGAAAATAACATCATTTTCATTCATCTCGTAATATTTAGCCATTTTGATTGAACCCATAAGATTAGCAATGGAAGAAATACCAAGAAGATCAAGTTTATCAACCAATTCATGATTAATTTTGATTTCATTTTTAAGATAATCTTTTCCGGCCTTTTCGTTAAATAACCTCATAATTCTCATGTTAGGGATGTCGTCGATACCTGCAACCATGTCCATATTTTTAATGTTGTGAATCCAAGGAACGTGTTTGTCACCGATTCCTTCTATACGATGTTCACCGAAACCATTCTGTAGCAAAGTGGGACATTGAAGAGCTTCACCGGCACAGACTTTAAATTCAGGATATAATTCTCGCAAATAATCTGCACTGCCAAGTGTTCCCGCTGAACCTTGTGTTAAAAATAGAGCAGAAAATCTATCGTTTTTATTCTTCACTAAATTAAAAACTTCTTCCATAGCAGGACCTGTGACAGCATAATGCCATAGAGCATTCCCAATTTCATCAAATTGATTTAGATTTACGATTTCATCACCTCTTTCGGCAAGGAGTTCTTTTACTTTATCATAAATTTCTTTTACATTGCTTTCGGTTCCCGGAGTGGCAAAAACTTCTGCTCCTACTTTATGCAACCAGTCAAATCTTTCTTTCGACATTCCTTCTGGCAAAACTGCTATTGAATCACAACCAAGTAAATATGAATCATAAGCGCCACCTCGACAGTAATTTCCGGTTGAAGGCCACAAAGCTTTTTGTTGTGTCGGGTCAAAACTACCGAAAATTAATTTTTCGACAAGTGGTCCGAAAGTAGCTCCGACTTTATGTGTCCCTGTTGGAAAAAACTTTCCAATCAGCATTATTATTCTGGCTTTTACACCGGTTAATTCTGATGGTAATTCAATATAGTTGACATCTCCAAAACTACCACCAAAATTTGTTGGTTCATTTTTCCATGTTATTCTAAATAAATTTAGTGAATTCAAATCCCATAAGCCAATATTTTTTAACTTATCAGTGATTTTTTCGGGAATCAAATTCGGATTTCTCATCTCTTTATATGTGGGAAGAATAATATGTCGTTCTCTACATCTCTTAATCGTGTTCTCTAATACTTTTTCTCTGTCTTTCATGTAGTTAATTAGTTTTTAAAAACTGCACTGCTCCATGTAATATCACACTCATCTCAGCAGCTTTTGTTAATTTAATTTCAAAGTTATCGTTTTCTTTAATATTATGATTGATAATTCTTAGAGTTTTTATATCCAGCTTTATCTTGTTTTTATTGATTTGAAAAAAATAATAATTATTTTCTTTTGTTAAACTTGATATTTTTCCGTTTGTTTTATTTATTATTTTTTCCTTTTCTGAATTATCAAAATAATATCCTTCATCAGCAGCATCAAATGATTTTTTGTTAAAAAACAGATGAGGTTTTTCTTTATAGGGTGAACCTGATGTTGGGCAAAAAGTTGTGCAATTTCCACATTCATTACACCAGTCGGCTAGGTGAAGTATCTGATGCTTTTGATTTATTTCAAATAATTCATCTTCCAAGATGTTAATGGTTTTTTTATTTGATTTTATTTTTTGAAGATGATATTTTACAATTTCAGTTTCAAATGCAAATAGTGCAAGATTCGGGCAAACCGTTGTACAAATATTACATACTTCATCACAAAACAAGCATCTTGAGGCTTCTTTTATTGCTTGTTCTTTTGTTAATGATTTTGAAGTGTTGGCAAAACTATTGAGATCAATTTCAGGAAAATTATGTAAAGATTCAGAAAAAATTACTTTACTTTTCTTTAGCATAAGCTCTTGTTGGGAGATGTCTTTTTTTATTATGGTATTATTATCTGAAGCATTAATTTTAGATTTTTTAATAATTTCATTAGCTGCTTTTCTGCCATCTGCAATTGCATTAATAACTGTTGAGCCGCCACGTATGGCATCACCTCCAATAAAAATATTTGTTAATTGAGTTTCGTAACTTTTAGTTTTTTGTTTTAGAAGTTTGTGGTCAATATAATCTATATCAATATCCTGACCAAAGGCAGGAATAATTGTATCTGCTTTAATTACAAATTCTGAATTTGGAATAATAACTGGTCTTGCCCTTCCGCTTTTATCTTTCTTGCCAAGTCTTATTTTTTCACAAGAAATTGAAATCACTTTGTTGTTTTTCGAGTTGATTTTTACAGGAGAAGCTAATTCGATAATTTCTACTCCTTCGTCTAAAGCAGAAATTATTTCATCAAAGTCGGCGGGCATTTGTTTAATTGTTCGTCGGTACATTATTTTAACCGAAGCATTTTTCCCAACTAAACGTTTCGCAGTGCGAGCTGTGTCTATGGCTGTGTTTCCACCACCGAGTATTAAAATATTTTGTCCAATTTTAATTGATTTATTTTCTTTTACATGAAACAAAAACTCTAAAGGATTTAAAACTCCACAAACATTTTGTCCTTCAATAAAAACATCTTTCAGTTTTTGAGCTCCGGCGGCGATATATAAATAATTGAATTTTTTTCTTAGCTGATTAAAGTTTTCTTTATTGATTTTTTCCCCGAAATGAATTTTTATTCCTGATTTCAAAATCCTTTCAATGTCAATATCAATTGCTTCGTTTGTTAATCTAAAAGATGGAATTGCTCCTGAAATCATTCCTCCAGGCTTTTGTTTTTCTTCGTAAATATCAACTTCAAATCCTGCTTTTCTCAAAAACCATGCACAGGATAATCCTGAAGGACCGGCACCAATAATTCCAGCTTTAATTTGATTAAATTTTTGAGATTTTCTATTTTCATAATAATTGTATTCAACTGCATTTTCTGCAATAAACCTTTTTATTTCTCTTATCTGAAGTGCGTTGTCATAATTTATCCTTGTGCATTTTGTCTGACATTGATGGTCGCAAACCATACTTGTTGTATTTGGAAAAGGATTAGTTTGCATGATTACTTCAAAAGCTTTTTTGAAATCTCCGTTTGCTGTGTGATACATATAATCCGGAATATTTTGATTTGTCGGACAGGTATCCATACAAGGAGCTGAAATACAATCGAAGGAATTAAGTTGTTTATTGGTTTTTATATTAATATCATGAATGAATGTTTTTTTATACTTTTTATTATTCAACACATTTTGTGCATATTGATTTAATTTATCCAAAGATTTATTTTCTTGAAGAAAATTATTTTTAGGAAATTCTGAACGAATATTTTCAATATATTGATGCAGTTTTCCATATCCTCCTGGTTTCAAAATATCAGTACAAACAGTAACCGGAAATAATCCTGAGGAAATAATATTTGAAATATTAAAAGCATCGACACCGCCCGAAAAAGAAATATTTAATTTGCCTGAAAAATGATTCTGCAATTTTTTTGCAAGATTAATTGAAATCGGATGAAGTATTCTACCACTAGCATACATCATTTTTTCATCTAAAGAAAAAATGTCTTTATTATTAATGCTTTCAAGAGTGTTTGTGAGTTTTAAACTGAAATGAAGGTTGTTTTCTTTGGCTTTCTGTTTCAGCCTTTTGATGATTTCTACAGCATCTTTGTATTTTAAATCATGCTCGAAAGCGATATTAGGAACAGTAGTTTCAAAACCGGAATTTAAAATTATTTTTTGAAGTTCTTCCTTACCCAACAAAGTAGGATTTAATTTGATTGCCGTATTTAATTTTTTTTCAGAAATAAGATAATTACCAATTTCCTCAATCTCTTCCGGCGGACAACCATGCATTGTTGAAAGTGTTACATTATTTGATATTTGTGGATTGATTTCAAGATCAGAAATATTTGGATAAATGTCTTTGATTTCTTCAGTTTTCTGTTTTAACTCTGCCGATGAATTATTCATCTTATCGAAAAACCATTGAACATTTTTATTTTGTATTCCTGCAAAGTCATATCCCACACTCATATTAAAAATTACTCCGGCTTGATTTTTATTGCCAATTTTTAATTTGTCTTTCAAAATATGAATGATAATCCATGCATTGAGATATTGGTCGAATGACTGCTTAATCTTCAATTCTTGTGACCATTCGCAGTTGTATCCCTCGTCTTGCATGTCGATACAAGGTTTGGAAATTTCCAGCTCATCAAGTGTTTGAATAGTTTTCAATTCAATAAATCGTGCTCCGCAAAGCCATGCGGCAATAATATTTTGAGTTAGTTGACTGTGAGGACCTGCTGCTACACCAATTGGTGTTTCCAGGCTTTGTCCGAAAAGATTTAATCTGAAGGGGTCTGTATTTTTTGGTTTAAAAAACAATTCCTTCTGAATGCCAAAAAAACTATTATGATTATCAATTTGTCTAAGTATAATTTGTAATAATTGTTTTAGAGGTATAATTGAAAATTTGTCTGACATTTTTATAAATATTTTGACAAATATACAAAAAAACCAAGCATTGTGGATGTTCTATAAATGGTGTTATCTTTGTGCTCGATGAATAAAAAGTCGAAAAATATTAAACCATGTTCTGCTGTTATTCTTGCCGCTGGAAGATCAAGTAGAATGGGTGTACCGAAATTTGCACTTAAATTTAATAATCAAACTACTTTTCTTGAAGAGATTATTGATAAATACAATTCATTTGGCTGTAATAAAATTGTAGTTGTTGTGAATAGTGAAGGAGTTTCTGTATTAGATGAAAATAAAATAAAATTATCAGATAAAATTAAAATTGTTATAAATGAACACCTTGAATGGGAACGTTTTTATTCTATAAAATTGGGATTGAAAAAATCAAATAGTTACCATCCCGTTTTTATTCATAATGTTGATAATCCTTTTGTAAATCCGAATATTCTAAGCAGTTTATTTGACGAAATTACTGTAACAAATTTTGTAGTTCCGGAATTCAAAAACAAAGGTGGGCATCCGATTCTGGTTTCTGAAAAAATCATTAAAAATATTATATCTGAAGAAAAAAATGATTTGAATTTTCGGGATTTTCTTAAGAGATTTGAAAAGAAAAATATTGAAGTTGATGATGAAAGGATTTTGGTTAATGTTAATTCTGAGAAAGAGTATGGGGAACTGAATTTTAATAAATTTATAGTACACTGATTTTGGCAATTATTTTTTCATCAATACTTTTTGCATCATCTTTCCCAACTTCAAAAATTGTAACATTTTCCATTCCCCAATAATTAACAACATCTTCAACAAAAGCTTTTCGTACCACCAACAGCAAATTATGCTTTTTCTTAGAAGTGATTTTGGAAATAGCATCATGCCAGATTTTTCCACTGATATCAAGTTTACCAATTTCATCGACTACAATTAGATCAGAATTTATGATATTTTCATCACCGAGAATTTGGTTTCCTGCTTTCAAAGCTTCAGGGTTAAAATAATAATTAAAAAATTTGTCCCAGTTTTTAGTTTCCTTTGATTTACAAAGTGGAATGCTTTTTCCGGTTTTAATGTTTACCATGTCAAATGCACTTCGTTTATTGTTTTCCCAAAAACCTTTTGCATAAAATCCGGAAAGACTAAAATTTTGTTTTTGAAGAAATTCTAAAACTTCAACTAAAAGACTGGTTTTTCCTTCGCCCTTTTCTCCTGTAATTATGAACACCTGCTTGTTTGACATGAAAAAAATGTTAAATGATTAAATCACAAAGTTTAAAGTTTGCAATTACAATTCTTTCTTGATTTTTTCAATTGCCAGAACAATTTTTTCATTAGTTGCAGGAATTGAAAGTTCAGGCTCAATTTGGTGATTACCTACAGACGAAATTGCATCTTTTATTGCAAGCCAAACAGAAAAACAATGCATAAAAGGTGGTTCGCCAACTGCTTTACTTTTTTTAATAACATTTACATTTGGCGCATCTTTTAAAAGCTTTACCCTGAAATCTTGTGGAATATCAGTAATTAATGGGATTTTATATGTGTCGGGAGAAAAAGTCAAAAGCTTACCCTTTTTATCCCACTTCATTTCTTCTGTAGTACACCAGCCAACTCCTTGAACAAATCCTCCCTCAATTTGCCCGATATCAATTTCTTCGTTTAACGGATTTCCGGCATCATGCAAAATGTCAGTTCTTAAAATTTTGTGTGCTCCTGTAAGTGTGTCTACCTGAACTTCTGAAACCGACATTCCGAAAGCATAATAATAAAATGGTTTTCCTTTAGCTTTTTTCTTGTCGAAATGAATTCCGGGAGTGCGATAAAATCCTGTTGCGCTCAAGCTAATTTGATTCAAATATGCTGAATTAATTAATTTCTTAAAGGAGATTTTTGCTTCAGGGAAATTCTTATCAAAAACATAATCTTCATGAAAAATAATGTCTTCTTTTTTTATTATATTATTTTCCGAAATGATTTTATATGCAATTTCAATTAGTCGTTTTTTTAATTTTTCGATAGCATTTTTTACAGCCATCCCGTTAAGGTCGCTACCAGATGAAGCTGCCGTGGCAGAGGTATTTGGAACTTTTGAGGTGTTAGTTGAAGTAACTATAATTTCATCAGGATTAATACCTAGTTCAACGGCAGCAATTCCAAGAATTTTTGTGTTGAGCCCCTGACCCATTTCAATTCCTCCATGATTAACCTGGACTGTTCCATCTTTATAAATATGCACTAATGCGCCTGCCTGATTCAAAAATGCAGTTGTGAAAGAGATACCAAATTTTACCGGACTAAGAGCAATTCCCTTTTTGTGAAACTCATTTATTGAATTGAATTCTGAGACTTCTTTTCGTCTTTCAAAATAATTAGAAGACTTAATTAATTCATCATAAATTTTGAAAAGACGGTTGTTCTCAATTTTTTGTCCGTAATGAGTAATGTTATTTTTATTTATTTGATAAAAATTTCTATACCTGATTTCTGTTGCATCAATTTTAAGATATCTTGCAATGCGGTCAATAATATTCTCGATTACTGCCATTCCTTGTGGTCCGCCAAATCCACGGAAAGCGGTGTTTGAGGGAAGATTGGTTTTATATGCTTTTCCAATTACACGCAAATTCGGGATGAAATAACTATTGTCGATATGAAATAATGCTCTTGCTAAAATTGCATTTGTAAGGTCGTTTGAAGATCCCCCATCACAATTCATTTCAACATCAAGTGTATTAATGATTCCGGCATCATCAAAACCAACAGAATAATTTGACAAGAACGGATGTCTTTTTCCTGTTGTCAGTTGGTCGTCGTTTCTTGAAAGATGAATTTTTACAGGACGATTTGTAGCTTTTGCAAGCAAGGCAGCCCACGCAGCATAATGATTTCCCTGTGTTTCTTTCCCGCCGAAAGCTCCCCCAAGACGTCTTACTTCAACTTCAACTTCGTTTTTATTAATTCCTAGAACTCCGGCAACTATGCTTTGAGTTTCTGAAGGATGTTGTGTAGAACTGAATATTTTCATTTCATTTCCTTCGCCGGGAATGGCAAGACTCGACTGTGTTTCGAGATACCAGTGCTCTTGTGCTCCCGTGAAAAAACTTCCTGTTAAATTATGAACAGAGTTTTTTAATGCATTTTCAACATTACCTGTTTCAATTTTTTGAGGTTCAAAAAGAAGATTGTTTTTTTGAATTGCAGTTTTAAGATCAGTAATACTTTCCAGTTCTTCAAATTTTATTTCAATAAGCTTTTCTGCTTTTTCAGCAACTTCTTCACTTTCGGCTGCGATAAGAAAAATTGCCTGTCCAACAAAATTTACTTTTTCTACGGCAAGACAAACTTCGTCTTTTGTAACCGGTCCCATTTGATTTTTGCCTGTTATATTTTTGCTGCATAAAATTGCATGAACGCCTTGCAATGAGCGTGCTTTTGATAAATCATAAGATTTGATAACGGCATGAGGCAAATGACTAAAAACTATTTTACCAAATAAATGGTCGTTTACCTGAATGTCATTTACATAAACCGATTCTCCGGTAACATGTTTAATTGCGTTATTATCTTTTGTTTTACTCATTGGTTTCCGACCAGAATTTTAGTAATAAATTTCCTGCAGCAATTTTACGGAATTCCTTATCCGCCCTTGCATCCGAAATTGGATTAAATTCATCTTTTAATATTTCTATAGCTTCAATAACTGATTTTCTTTCCCATTTTTTCTTTAACAGGAAGTCTTCGGTTTTGCGTGCTCGCTTTGTAATTTCAGCCATTCCGCCAAAAGCAAGAATAATATCTTTTACGATTAAATTGTTATCAAGTAGAAGATTAAAAGTTGCAGAAAGTGTTGAAATATCAAGGTTTTTTCTTCTTGATATTTTATAAGATCTAATAATATTTTTATCAGATTTTGGAATAATTACAGATTCAATTATTTCATCCTCCTTAATATCGGTTTTTCTGTATGATTTTATAAAATTTTCAATTTCGATAATTCTTTTTTCTGAATTGCTTTGAAGTTTAACTTTAGCTTTTAACGCAAATAAGACCGGAATAAGATCGCCGATAGGTGAGGCTACTCCAATGTTTCCTCCAATTGTTGCAAGATTCCTGATTTGAAGCGAACTGAAAACTTTTAAAATATTATCTAAAACCGGCAATTTCGAAGTTGCATAAGTTCTCAGTTTTTCGATATCTATGCCGCTACTGATATAGAAATTTTCATTATCTTCAGTAAAATATTTTAAATCTTCAACACCCGATAAGTCAATAATTTTTAGTGGTTTTGGCTTGCCAGATAATTTTTTCTGGGTGCTGTCAGTTCCACCACTTAAAAGAATTGCATCAGAATTCTCTTTACGAATTTGTAATGTTTCAGAAAAACTCTTTGAACGAAAATAATATAAATCCTTTGTTTTAATTGAAATTGTATTATTTTCCTTTTTTATCTTTCTAAGAAGATCAATTGTATGATTTATATTTTTTTCAAAATCATCATATTGTCCTTTACAAGAATTTTGTGCAGCTTTGATAAGTGGTTGATAACCTGTACATCGGCAGATGTTCCCAATAAGAGCATCTTCAATAATTTCCCTTGATGGATTTTTGTGATTTTTGAAAAGTCCAAATATCGACATCGCCATACCCGGGGTACAATAGCCGCACTGACTGCTGTTTGTTTCCACAATTGCTTGCTGAACAGGATGAAGAATTACTTCATTGTCTTTTTTTGAAGCAAGATTTTCGATTGTAATAATTTGCTTTTCATGAATCATCGGTAAAAGAAGAAGACATGAATTTACTGCTTTGTACGAAATTTCATTTTTATCGTTTATTTCACCTAAAACAATTGTACACGCTCCACAGTCTCCTTGCCCGCAACCTTCTTTTATACCTTTTTTTGTTCGTAAGGAACGAAGATATTCAAGAACACTATTTGTTGGTTTAAATTTTTTATCTTGTAAAAAGTCAATCGTAACGATTTTATCGTCAAGAACAAAAGAAATATTTGATTGATTTTTCATATATTAATAAAAAGAGTTTTTTCTAATGTTATTTTGATGGAGATTATTAATTGCTTCAACGATGAAATTTCTGTTATTTTTATAAGTTTCAATATTTATTTAATCATTTTAGTTATTTCAAATTTACTGCTAAAGCGAATTTCTTACATCTATTAATTTCGCAACAATACTTATTGCAATTTCATCAGGTGTTTGTGCATTGAATTTAATCCCGATTGGCATATCAATTTTTTCAATTTCTTCCTCTGAAAAACCTTTTTTAAGGAGGTTGTTTTTTGTTGTTTCTACTTTTTTCTTGCTTCCAATCATACCGAGATAAATATGTGGTTCTTTTAAACATGCAGCTGTAACTTCCTCGTCAAATTCGTGATTTGGAGTTGTAACAATAATAAAAGATTTATCAGTAAAATCAATATCTTTAAATGCATTAAGATAATCTTTGTTTATGATTTTATGATTTTTAATACCGGAAATAATATTCTCACGATTATCAACAAATGTAATTTCAAATCCAAGCTGAGAAGCAAAACCAGCAACAGCTTTTCCAACATGACCGGCACCAAAAATTATAAGATAATTTTTTTGATTTAGCGATTCAATAAATACTTCTACGTATCCTCCACAACGCATATCGAGGTCTTCTTCAAGATCAAAAACAAATTTCCCTGTTGAATTTTTATCTATAACTTCAATAGCTTTTTCAATAATATTTAATTCAATACTGCCGCCACCAATAGTTCCTGAAATAGTTTTGTCTTCATAAACAAGCATTTTAGAACCTGCTTTTCGTGGTGTAGAACATTTAGTTTCTATAAGAGTACAAAGGGCAGCTCTTTTGCTACCCTTTCTTGCTTCATTAATTTCAATAAAAATATCATTATTCATTATCATAGTATTTTTGATAAAAATTCAAAAAACTTTCAGAAATAGCTTCCCAGCTAAAATGTTCCTGGCATGTTTTATATGCTTGCATTCCCACTTTTTTCTGAACTTCTTCATCCTTTACCAAAGAAATAATTGCTTCAGCAAATTCCTGTGGATCGGATGGATCAACAAGAAATCCGTTTTCTCCATTAACAATAATATTTCTGATGCCACCAAATTTAGAAGCGATAACAGGTTTTCCACAAGCCATGGCCTCTTGGGTAGTCATGCCAAATGGTTCGAATAATGACGGAAGAACAAAACATTGTGACTGCTGATAATAAGTTGGCATTTTTTCATCAGGTACATAACCAATTAATTCAACTCTGCCATTCATACCTTTTTTGTCAATAATATCTTTCATTTTTCCGTAAAGATCTTTTTCTCTTTGTTTTGGATTTGGCGAACCACCACCAATCACAAGACTGATGTCGGGTAATTGTTTTCTTACAATATCAAAAGCATAAAGTAAGAAATCGTGACCTTTATTTGTGTCGATTCTGCTAATGCAGAAAATATACTTTTCAGGCAGTTTGGTTTTTTTCTTTAAATCCTTATCCGAAGGCAAATGATATGTGTGAACATCAACTCCCGGTGGAATGTCCTCTATATTATCAGCAAAATAATTGTAGAGTTCGTTGAGCTTCTCAAGCTGAACAGCAGAAGTAACTGTTTGAGCATTCACATTTTTAAATATTCTTATTTCCTCGCTAATTCTGTGTTTGAAATTGAATTTCTCTTCCATCTCCTCAGGATTACCGCTCATCTGATCTTTTTTCCATGCACCTATTGAATGTGCTGTAAAATATGATGGTTTGCCAAAAGCTTTTGCCACATCTAAAGTAACTATTCCTGCATCAACATAATGTCCGTGGAATAGATCATAATCAAGATTATTTTCTTTTATAAACTTGATCATGTTTTCAGAAAGTTCGGGAAGTACATCATAAATAAATTCTTTAGGAATAAACTCCCATGGTCCTGCTTTAATTCTGATAATATTTACATTGGGATAACCGGGAACCGGATCAATTTGTTTTTGCGATTTGTCGAACCATCTTGTAAAAATATCAACTTTGACTCCTGTTTTTGAAATGTATTTGGCCATTTCCAAAACATAAACCACCTGACCGCCTGTGTCTGTTCTTCCAAGTTGTGGAATGGGATCGAAATATCCGTGAGTGCTTAATAATGCTATATGCTTAAAATTATTAGTCATATCTAATTTTCTTTTGTCTAAAAAAAAGTATATTATTCTATTCTAAAAATTTGTATTAATTATTTGTATTTAGGGTTTAATTGCATCGAATTCTTTTGTTATTATAATATCTGCTAAATCTTTATGTTTTGATATAATATCATGTTCGATCAGAAGTATTTGTTCGAGATAATAGTCTTGCCTTTCTCTGTTCCTTTCGAGCCGCGAAGCTTTTGTGTCGTGATAATCCCTGTCAATAAATATTCTTAAATCAACATTATTTAATGAAGTTGTATAAGTTCCTTCTGCAATCAATACCTTTGTATCTTCAAGAAAAACTGTTTCCCTGTCGATTCTGTTTTTTTCGAAAATAACTAATGGTTTTTCAAAAAATGTCTGTCCGTCTTTTGCCATTTGAATTTCATTGTCAAGCATTTCAAGATTAACTTCTGAAATCCCAACTTGGCTAATATCATTAAGTCTTATTTGGGAGTTTGTTTTTGGTGGATGGATAAAATAATCATCTTGTTGGAAAATGAAATTTGTGATATTATTCTTGTCCAGTTCTTCAGCTATTGATGCTGCAATTTCTGATTTTCCTGCACCGGATTCACCGGCAACTGTAATAGCAAAAATATTTTTGCTTGCTTTTATCTTATCGAGAAAAAGTGGTAAAGCTTGTTGTGCAGCTTTTCTGTGATTCTCATTGATTATTAGTATATCTCCCTGCATATCGTATTTTTTTTGTTTGTTACTTCAAAAATACGTTTTTTTAGTTAATTTCGGTCGGAAATTTAAATATATATATATTATTGATAAAAATTAAAACAAATAAGGCAAAAGCAGCTTTTGATTATTATAAAACAGAATTACTTGATTTTTATAATGAAAAGGAAAGTTTAAGTATTCTGAAGATTTTATTTCAGGAAACTTGTAATATTTCAAGAACGGAAATGATTGTTAATCCTGACTTGAGATTAAATGAATCGGATATTTTAAAAATCCATTTTGCAATAAAGGAAATTAAAAAATACAAACCGATTCAATATATTACAGGAAATACAAACTTTTATGGGTTGGATTTTTATGTAAATGAAAATGTTTTGATACCTCGTCCCGAAACCGAAGAACTAGTTGATTTGATCGTTAATGAAAATAAAAACCGTGAGAAAATTAAAATTCTTGATGTTGGAACCGGCAGCGGATGTATTGCAATTTCTTTAAAAAACGAACTTAAAAACCCGGAAGTTTACGCTCTTGATAAAATTACCGAAGCTTTAAAAGTAGCAGAAGAAAATGCTATAAATCATAATTTGAAAATTAATTTTCTTGAAATTGATATTCTCAATAAAAATGAAATAAAAAATTTGCATAAATTTGATGTTATTGTAAGTAACCCTCCTTATATTCGTAAATCGGAGAAAAAACTGATGAGAAAAAATGTTCTTGATTTCGAACCGGAATCTGCTTTGTTTGTTAATGATAATGATCCTTTGATTTTTTATAAAGCTATTTCCGAATTTGCAAAATCACATTTAAGAAATAATGGAAAATTATATTTTGAGATTAATGAAGCATTTGGAGATGAAGTAAAAAAAATGCTTTTGGATTTCAGTTTCAATAAAGTTGTATTGAAAAGCGATTTGAGTGGAAAACATAGAATGGTTTCTGCGGAGGTTTAATACCAATTGAATTTCTAAATTGCTGATAAATATTTTGAAATATTTTTTTCTTTGTCAAGGCAAATATTCTTTGCATCCGTACGGACGGAAATAATATTTAACGTAGAGAAAGGAAAAAAGAAACGA
>Ga0222678_1000420_pt1 | contig 19215 bp, 19 predicted proteins | sample AntAcemetagen937_FD_179801 | JGI IMG/M metagenome (GOLD analysis project Ga0222678, IMG submission 179801) | Saline water microbial communities from Ace Lake, Antarctica - #937 | ecosystem: Environmental > Aquatic > Non-marine Saline and Alkaline > Saline | place: Antarctica: Ace Lake... | reverse complement strand
CCTCCGCACAAATAGGTTGAGACGATTCGCGAAACCTAATCATCCGTGCCTCAAATTCTTGCCTTTGCGGATCTGTCACCCCCAATCGGATATGAAACGGACAGCTGGACTCCTCGCCGTTGCAGAAATGTCCATGATGCCGCGGCATCCGGTGCGCAATCCATACGGCAACGAAAGCCACATTCAGTCCTACGGATAACAGGATAAGCAATATGCCAATCGTCCTTTTCATGATTCATAATCCTTTTTGCCGATTATTTCTCGATAGTTAAAAACACTTGTGCCAGAGATCCGCGCGGCGCATCGCCCATATAGTCCAGGTTATACTGTGTGAGAGCGTCTGTCTTGGCAATGGTGGGTGCTGTGTAACTGCTCTGTCCGACATCCAATCCCATCAAGGTCCCCATTGCTAGTCCAACTACTAACACCGCCGCAGCCGCAACTCGCAACGGACTTGCAAGATCAAGCCACCATTGAGCAGGATAAAGCAACACAGGAACGGGCATCGGAATGCCTCGTTGTCTGGCGAGTGTCATCACACGACGCGCAAACCCATCCGGCACATCGGTGGCCGGTACAGTGTGAAGCAAGGCGGCCAACCGTTCCGTCACTTCATGTGCGCGGCGACATTCGGTGCACGTCTTTAGATGCGCCTGTATCGCGGCTTGTAGGGCCTGCGGTGCTTCATCGTCCAGATAGACATTCGCCACTTTCCTGAATTCCGCGCAGTTCATGTTCTTTGCCCTTTCAATCTAATAAACGAACCAATCTCGAAAATCCCCCTTGTCAGTACCCTTTTTCAAGAAAGTCGGCTAATTCCTGCTGAAGCCTGGCACGGCCGCGCGCCAACAACCGTTCAATCGCCTTCTCCGTGGTCTCCATCGCGTCGGCAATGCTTCGGTAATCAAGCCCCTCGTAATACCTGAGCACAATGGCTATGCGTTGATTGGCAGGAAGCGTGTTGAGTGCCCGGCGAACTTCCCTGCCGCGTTCGGAAGTCAGCAGGTTTTCGCTCACCGATGGCCGGGGATCCGGAGCGTCAGGCGGTTCATCGGTGAATATAGGGTGCATCTTTCGCGCCCGATCTATGCAAAGTCTGGACACAACTCGGTAAAGAAACGTCCGAAATGTTGCAGACGGTCGGTAGCGAGGCGCGGCGGCCAGAATCTTCATGAATGCATCCTGTGCCGCGTCTTCTGCTTCAGCGGCATCTCCTAGGAAACGGTATGCCACTTGCCATGCCGTTTTCTGATGGCGCAAGACGATCTCCTCAAAGGCATCAATATCGCCTTTGCCCACCGCAAGCATGATTTCCTCGTCATTGCGCATGGAGGTAATATACACATTCCTGGGGCAGTTGAAAGAGATGGTCCCTGCCTTGTTCAATCGACCGAATCGGTGGAATCCCCCTAAGACCCGTACTGTCGGAATGGGACCTAAAATGCGAACGAAATCGGTGCTACCCCGGAACTGCCGTACCACCCGCTGCATGGAGCGCCAATTTTATTCCCGTCCAGTGAGACTTTTCGCCCAAAAGTCTTAAATACTCCCCCCGCGTTGTCTTCCCATAATGACAACACCAGACAACTACCAGAACACGGGAAAGCTTGAGCGGATACTTGATGGGATTCGACGGAAGGTGACCGGCATCGGTGCGGATGTGAAAGCCATGTCAGAACGTGTGGCCGAACTGGTGAACACGGCGGATGTGATCTATGACGCGGTCACGTACCAGCATGATGCGACGGCCTACAGGCCGAGCCACGACGACTTCCTCGACGGACTTGATGAGTAGACCGGAACCGCAAAGTAATTAAACTCCGGATTCCACTGTTCGGGATGCTCAAAAAGGATGTTCATGAATTGATAGCCGAGCTGCGGCACTGCCACGCACGTACCAAGGACCAGGCCGCCTTTCTGGCGCTGAAACAGTCGGAACTCCGTCCCGGCGATGAAATATCATTCTTCTGGTATCTGCAGGCGAAAGAACAACTTCACATCGAACAGTCGTTATTGTCCGGACATGCCTATATGGTCCGGCAAATTCTCGCCAAGCGAAAGCGGGCAACAAGCCCGGAAATTGGGGGGATTCTCCGCGAGATTGAAGCGGCAACATATTGCCGATCATGCCCATAACTGTCCTCGTCCTGAAGGACGATGATAATGATTAGGACATAAAGTTTTTGGGGTTCTTGGAAAATGCTTCAAAAGATGCGTCGGTATAATTTATGGCACTACGCCCCAACAAGCGGATATATCGCTTCTCTTCTGCTTCTCTTTCAGCAGGTATCTTGTTGGTGTGGTTGTTGATAATCGTCACTTTAAGGGGAAAACCATGTGATCTATTGACCTGAGCTCGCTTCAACAGATACTTTATATGGATATCGGCATCTGGCAATGAGTAGCCGCAAAATACGATCCTGGCGCAATTCCTCAGAGCCGCTTCAGTATTTTCCCGCACTTGCACTAAATGTGGATTGGTCATAACCTTGAAGAAAGTGGGAGGGGAAAAATTGGGGTCGAGTCTCAATTTTCAATAATTCGTATCGAGGTATGAGGATTGAGCCCCGATAATAATTCCTGCAACCGTGCTACGCGCTCAGCATGATTCCGTCTGTCCCCCCGGTTGACATTCCGGCTATAGGTGTGATCACGCTCACACCAAAGCAAAAAATAGCCTGGCAAAAACACCTCGAATGCCCGGAACTCCGCCGCCACCTTTTCTATGGCGGCGCACGGTCCGGGAAGACTGATGTAATCCTTGCCTGGCTTTGTGTCCAGGCGGCATGGCGCCGCAGTTACCGCAAAACGGACTGGTGGAAGCGGCAGGAGGAGCGGAACAAGGAAGAGGCGCTCAAACTGTAGGTCCTTGGCCTGGTGCTGATAATTGTTGGACCGGCCGTGATATTCTGGGCCTGGGTGCTGGTGATGACGTTATGCGGACTGGAAGCGCGGATATGACCAAAAACCTGTCTGGGTCATTCGATTAAGGGATACGCTCGGCTTGGTGCTGATAATACGCCAATTACAATGGCGCGTTGCATGAAGAGCGATTGTGTGCTGGCAATTTTTAATTTGCCGTGATAAAATAACGTTGTTCTTTAATGGAATGCATGTTTTGAGGGCTTGGGCTAATTTTACTGGAGGATTGAGTATAAGATTTTGAGCATTTGACATTTTATTAGCGTTACTCGTAGTAATCGTTTCGTTCGAAAACCGCGAATTTTCAATCTGTGAAACGGAGCTGACGGGAGCGCGCCCAATCGGGCGCGGCTTCTTGCTCATGTTTCACAGTGGGGCTTCGCGGTCCCTCGAACGAAGTGTGGACTTGGAGTGCGCGCCCCTTTTATTTTGGTCAGATGTTAATGTGATAATGGCGTGCAACTGGCAATATTGTTTTTCAACTATTTTTCATGGAATCGCACCCATAAAACTGAAGCCTCCCCCGAAAAGATTAATTGCGAATCAACAAAGCCATGAAAAATCAGGAACAAAAAACCATCCTGCTCGTTGAAGATGACTCCGTCACTACGCTGGTCGAGACGAAGCTGCTCAAGAGTTTCGGCTACGATGTGGTTGCCGCCAAATCCGGTGAAGAGGCGGTCCGAATCGTAACCGAAAACAACAAAATCGCCCTTATTCTCATGGACATCAACCTGGGCTCCGGCATAGATGGCACGGAAGCTGCCAAGCAGATTCTCGGTAAGCGTCAGCTCCCCATCGTGTTTCTCACCGCGCACATTGGCAAGGAAAATGTGGAGAGAATAAAAAGGGTCACCGGCTACGGCTGCGTAATCAAGAACTCCGATGATGTCGTGCTCCAATCCTCAATTGAGATGGCTTTAAACCTCTTTAAGGCGCAGGAATCGCTGCGGGAGAGTGAGGCGCTTTTCAGGGACCTGTTCGAACGCCACGCCGCGGTCAAGCTGATCATCGATCCCGCTAACGGCAACATCATCGCCGCCAATGCTGCGGCAGCAGAATTTTACGGATGGACGAGGGAACAGCTCGTACAAATGAGGATTCAGGACATCAACACCCTTTCACCCGAAGAAATAATACAGGCGATGGAAAAGGCCAGAATCCATAAACAGATCCATTTTGAATTCCGTCACAAGCGGGCGGATGGATCCATCCGGGACGTGGATGTGTTCAGTAGCAAGATCGAAGCAAAAGGAAAAGATCGCCTTTACTCCATTATTCACGACATCACCGAGCGCAAGCAGGCGGAGGAGGCGCTGCGGGAGAGCGAGGAGCGCTACGCACTGGTGGAGCGCGCCGTTAACGATGGTCTGTGGGATTGGAACCTTCTCACCCACGAGGTCTACATTTCTCCACGATGGAAGGAAATCGTGGGTTACCGGGACGATGAGTTGCCCAACCGCGAGTCTTCTTTCTTTGATCTCATCCACCCCGATGACAAAACGGACGTCGGCGAGGCTGTCCGCTCACATCTGGAGGAGGACAAGCGTTATGCGGTCGAATTCCGCCTGCGACATAAAGACGGTAGCTATCGCTGTGTGCTCTCACGAGGCGAGGCCGTGCGCGATGCTGCTGGTCGCCCTGTTCGTATGGTCGGCTCCATCACCGACATCACCGAGCGCAAGCGGGCGGAGGAGGCGCTCATCAAGGCCAAGGAAGCCGCCGAAGCGGCCAACCAGGCCAAGAGCGCCTTCTTAAGCAACATGAGCCACGAAATCCGCACGCCGATGAATGCCATCATGGGTTTTTCCAATCTGCTGCTGGATACCCCGCTGAACGCCGACCAGCGCGAGTATCTGGAAATAGTTGATTCCCGCAGCAAGGACTTGCTTATGCTGATCAATGACATCCTGGACCTGTCCCGGATCGAGGCGGATCAGATGGGGCTGGTGCAGGAGGCGTTCTCGCCGGCCCAGGTGCTCAACGAAGTGATCGCGATGTTCGAGCTGACCGTGAAGACAAAGGGCCTTCGGCTGGGAACGGAAATTTCCGGAAGTGTGCCGGCGATGGCAAGTGGCGATGCGCTCCGTTTGCGCCAGGTGCTGACCAACCTGATCGGTAATGCCATCAAGTTCACGGAACGGGGCGAGGTGGTGGCCGGGGTCGCGATAGGGGAAGAACGTGAAGCGTTGAGCGTGGAGCGTGGAGCGCGGGGGACTGAGGAAGGAAGGAAAGACAAAATCTTAAACCGTGAACCCCAAAACCCCAAAACCATCTGGTTGCATTTCTGGATACGGGATACGGGAATAGGGATTGCCGCCGATAGGCAGGCGCTGATTTTTAATCGCTTCACCCAGGTGAATGAAACATATACCCGGGTATTTGGCGGCGCCGGGCTGGGCCTGACGATCAGCAAGCGGCTGGTGGAGCTGATGGGCGGCCGGATTTGGGTGGAGAGCCCTTCGACTGGTTCGACTCCGCTCACCACAGGTCTGCTCAGGGCAGGTGAGCCGGGCAAGGGCAGTAGCTTTCATTTCACCGTGCGGCTGAATCAAACGTCCGACCAGCTCTCCGCCGCGAGCACGACGACGGTCAAGAGTCCGGTTCCATTCTGCGCCCTGCGCATCCTGCTGGCGGAAGACGATGCATCCAGCCAGGCAATAGCCGTGACTATACTGGAGAAGATGGGGCACCGGGTGAAAGTGGTGGGCGACGGCCAGATAGCGCTGATCCATTTAGAGCACAGCGATTATGACCTGGTGCTGATGGATGTGCAGATGCCGGCCATGGGCGGGCTGGAGGCCACGCGTATAATCCGTAATCCAAGGTCTACAATCCGCAATCACGCCATTCCCATCATCGCCCTGACCGCCGCAGCCAGGAAAGACGATGAGGTGCGCTGTCTCCAGGCCGGCATGAACGCCTATATTTCTAAACCGTTCGACATCGTCACATTCCAGGCCGTGATGGCAAAAACCATGGCGGATCAAGGCGCCCCAGCAGAATAATTCCGGCCGTGTCCCCATTCCTCCGGTTGACAATTTGGCTATAGGTGTGATCACGCTCACACCAAAGTAAAACGTCGCATGGCTGGACCACCTTGATCGGCCGGAACTTCGCCGCCACCTGTTCTATGGAGGCGCACGGTCCGGGAAGACCGATGTTATCCTGGCATGGCTATGCGTCCAGGCTGCAAAATATCCCGGCGTACGCGTCGGATTAATTTCGGTTGTTGCATAATCCATGGGTCACTGAAGACGTGACTACTTGCCTCCATTCCGACCTTACCCTTGGCCAATAATATTTTCCAGTACATGATCACTGCGCCGATTGTCAATCCCGCTGCGGTAGAAATTGTTTTGTCGGTAGAAACTGTTTTGTTCGTAGAAACTATTTTGACGGCCCGATCAAAACGGGCTAAACTCAGCGGCAAGGAATCTAGATGCCATGTTCCGGATTGCGTGTTCTTACGGAGGAGACATAAATTATGGCCAAGGAACACATTGTTATTGTTGAAGATGAAGAGGATATTCTTGAATTACTGCGCTACCACCTGACGCGCGAGGGATACAGCGTTACCACGGCGGCCAATGGCGAGCAGGCTCTCAAAATCATTTTACAAAAAATGCCTGCCCTGGTCTTGCTGGATCTGATGTTGCCGGGTTTGAATGGCCGGGAACTGTGCCGCCGTCTCAAGCAAGACCCTCGGACGGCCGCTATTCCCATCATGATGGTGACGGCTAAGAATGAAGAAAGTGATGTGGTCATTGGCTTGGAGCTGGGGGCGGATGACTATATCATGAAACCGTTCAGCATGAAGGTGCTGGTGGCCCGTGTCCACGCCGTATTGCGCCGCCGTAAGCAGTACGTGGTTGACGTGGATGCCCTGATCCGGATTCACGATTTAGTCATCAATCCCGGACGGCATGAAGTCCTCATCAAGGGCAAACCGGTGGAGATGACGTTCTCGGAACTCCGGATCCTTCATTGTCTTGCTCGTCGCCCCGGCTGGGTCATGACCCGCGAGCAGATTGTCAATGCGGTGCGAGGAGAAGATTACGCCGTCACCGACCGGGCAGTGGACGTACAGATCGTTGGATTGCGAAAAAAACTCGGCTCCCGGGCCGAATATATCGAGACCGTGCGGGGTGTAGGCTATCGTTTTAAGGAATAAGCGTGCGCCGTAAAAAGATCATGTGGCGGATTTACTTCTCCTTCCTGGTGAGCGCCATGACAGCGTTCGCGGCGATGGCGTGGTATGCCACGCAGTCGTTGCGCTGGTTTCATCAGGACCAGGTGGCCGCCGAGCTCCTTATGCACGCCCGGATCGTCTCCCGGGAAGCGGCCGCCCTTTTGCCGGAAACCGAACCCGGAACCGCAGACCGGCTGTGTAAGGAGTTGGGGCGCCTGATGACGACCCGCATCACGATCATTCTGCCGGATGGCCGTGTGATTGGCGATGCCAAGGAAAATCCCGCCGGTATGGATAACCACCGCAACCGGCCGGAAATTGCCGCGGCGCTGAAAGGAGCAACCGGCACTGCTGTGCGCTTCAGCAACACCCGGCGCCAAAGCCTGATGTATCTTGCCATTCCCGTACGGCAGGGCAACACCCTGCTCGCGGTGGCGCGTGTTTCCCTCCCGCTCGCGGTCATTGACTGGTCGGTGCACGCGGTTGTCCGGAACATTATCCTGGGCTGGCTGATCGTCGTCATCCTGTTCGCCGTGGTTACCTGGCTTCTCTCGCGGCGGATTAGCCGTCCTCTGGAAGACATGCGCCGGGTGGCCGAGCGTATCGCGCGCGGCGACCTGAAAGCCCGGGTCGCGCGGCCCGACAGCGAGGAACTCGGCGACCTGGCCCGGATGCTCAACCAGATGGCGGCCCAGCTTGGCGAACGCTTGAGCACCATCACGCGCCAGCGCAACGAGCAGGAAGCGGTGTTGGCCAGCATGGTGGAAGGTGTTTTGGCGGTGGACCGCGACGAACGCATTCTGCATCTTAATCATGCCGCCGCACGGCTGCTCGATCTCGCGCCCGAACAGGCGCGTGGCCGCAGTATCCAGGAAGCCGTGCGCAACCGGGATTTGCAGTCCTTTATCGGCGCCACCCTTGCGGGAACGGGTCCGGCGGAAGGCGAAATCGTCATTTACGGCAACGAAGAACGTTTCCTTCAATTGCACGGCACGGCCCTAACGGACATTGCGGACCATAATATCGGCGCTTTGATTGTTTTGAGCGATATCACGCGGTTGAAACGTTTGGAGACGGTCCGCCGCGACTTTGTCGCCAATGTATCACATGAACTCAAGACACCGATCACCGCCCTCAAGGGCTGTGTGGAAACTCTTTCGGATCCCCGGCCTATGGATGCTGCTGAGAACGCACGATTCCTGGCCATGATGACCCGGCAGGCGGCCCGCATGGAAGCGCTGGTGGAAGACCTGTTGAGTCTGTCGCGGATTGAATTTGATGCCGAGCGCAAACGCATCGCCCTCGATCCGGGCGCGATCAGTGATGTCTTGCAACGGGCAGTCCAGTCGTTCTCAGCGGCGGCCGCAGCTAAGTCAATTAGTCTGACAGTGGAGTGTCCCGCGGAAGTCACGGCTCTCATCAATGCCGTACTGCTGGAGCAAGCCGTGGGCAACCTGCTTGATAACGCGATCAAATTCAGTGCGAATGGGACGCGGGTCCTGGCAAGCGTCCACTTGGACGGCAACGAAGTGGAAATCCAAGTGACCGACCAGGGACCCGGAATTGAGAAGAAACATCTCGCCCGTCTCTTCGAGCGGTTTTATCGCGTGGATCAGGCCCGCAGTCGAACACTGGGAGGCACCGGACTGGGCCTGGCCATCGTTAAACATATCGCGCTCGCCCATCGCGGTACAGTGTCTGTCGTCAGTGATCCCGGGCAGGGCAGTACTTTCACGATCAGAATCCCCGCCAGATAATTGGACTGATCTGCCCCGTTGCCGGAAACGCTTGACCACATCCCGCATTTTGATCCCCGCCAGCCGGACTTTACCTGTTTTACTCCGTCGTAATCCCCTCAAAATCTAACCAACTTCTAACTTGGTTCTCATTCTACCCTAATGCTGTCGCGCTGTAATCAGAGCCATCAAAAGAACCAGAAGGCCGTGCCCCCGGCCAGAAACAAACCGGCGGGGATGGATCAAAGCCGGCAAACAGAAAGGAGACGCGGCGATGCAACAGGTAAAAAAGTTCGAAACCCGCAAGATAGTAAACAGTGAACGAGGATGGGTCATGAAACGAACGATGGTTGGATTGTTGGCGGGCGCAGTCATCTCGGGAACGGCATGGGCCCAAGCGCCCGTGAACCCGACGCAAGGGCTCGCAGCCGTGCCCGCGCCCGTAGCCGTGCCGGCGCCCGTGGCCGCACCCGCCTCCGTGGCGGTAGCGATGCCAAAGACCTGGGTGGATTACCTAACCCTCAAGGGCGATGTCCGCCTGAGATACGAGACGATCAACGATGATTCTAAAAAAAACTCCCAGAATGAGGACTACACCCGAGATCGTGCCCGGATCCGGGCCCGGCTCGGCGCGGAGGCCAAGGTTGACGACCTGAAAGCCGGCATCGGGTTTTCCACCGGCGGGGCAGATCCTGTTTCCGGGAACCAGACGCTCGGCGACGGACTCACCAAAAAGGAAATCCGGCTGGACCTGGCCTACATTGATTATAAATTTCTGAACGATGAGCGCTATGAACTTGCGGCCATTGGCGGCAAGATGAATAACCCGCTCATTACCATGCCTGACGATCTGATCTGGGATAGCGATCTGAACCCGGAAGGCGCGGTCGCGAAATTTCGGCTCGGCAACGATTTCGTGACTCTCCTGGTCAACGGCGAAGGCTTGTTTATCCAGGAACGCAATGCCGAAAAAAACGCCACCGGATTGGCTGGCCAGGCCGCGCTAAAGTTCCAGTTCACGCCGGAAATCGGGCTGACCGTCGGCGGCACTTATCTCGCGTACCAGAATATCCAGGGGTATGACGTCATTGACTGGGAAAATAAAAATAATTCCTACGGCAACAGCACGATTAACGGCACAGTCAGCGGGAGCACCACCAACAAAGCCTGGGCGAGTGGGTTCACCCCCATCATTGGATTTGTGCAACTTGACTTACGGCTGGGCTTTCCCCTGTCGTTCTACGGTCAGGCGCTGACCAATCCGAAGGCGGACGCCAACAAGAACGGCTACATGGGCGGCGTATCGCTGGGCAAGGCCAAGAAACCGAAGACCTTTGAGGTCGGCTACAGCTATACCAAGCTGGAGAAGGATGCCACCCTCGGTATGTTCACCGATTCCGACCGCTGGGGCGGTGGCACCGACGGCAAGGGCAGTAAGTTCTACGGCAAGTACCAGATCATGAAAAATCTGCAGGCTTGCGCGACTTTTTTCCTGGATCAGAAGAAAATATCCGCTGCCGATGGCGGAACGGATTACAACCGGTTCCAACTGAATCTGCAGGCGACGTTCTAACGTCAATGAAGGAGGCTTCTCATGGAACGATTCGTATTTCGGGAAGATCTGGCCGAGCGGCATCTTGAGCAGCGTATCCGACAATTGCTGAAAATTCAGCGACTCGTCTGCTTCGAGGAACTCTGCCGGGAAGCCGACGCTCCCGCCGGCGCCGTCCGCGCCCAGTTGGAGGCAATGATTGAGCGCCACGAAGTGGAACGCCTGAGGCCAGTGCGCTATGAAAAGGACGATTTGGACTATTATCAGCTCCGCGAGTCGCAGAGTCAGTTCGGCGCCTTGGCATGGCACCGCCGCCGGCTCGATCGGCGCCGCGGGTGGCTGGACCGCATCCAGCTCAACCTGAGGCCACCCGGCTGGGCGCGGCACGATAACCGTTCCCTGAAAACGCTAACATAATTCTAACCGAACGCTAATCACAAACGAACACACAGTTGATTCACTAACCACAAGAAAAGGAGAAGCGATCATGAAACGATTCATAGCAGGAACATTGGCGGTGGCGGTCATGGGCGGCGGGATAGCGTTGGCCAAGGATGCCAATAAGATCGTAATGGACGGCTCTACCACCGTCGGGCCAATCGCCAAGGCGTTTGCCGAATACTATATGGACAAACACCCGGACGTAAACATCACGATCAGCGAATCGGGGAGCGGCAATGGCGCCAAGAGCCTGATTAATGGAGCCTGCGACGTGGGAAACATGTCCCGGCCCATGAAAAAGTCGGAGAAAGACGCGGCCGAGAGCGTCGGCGTTCTGCCGATCGAGCATATCATCGCCATGGACGGCATCGCCGTGGTAGTTCACGAAAGCAATCCCCTGCAGGGTCTGACGACAGCGCAGATTCGCGACGTCTACACCGGTAAGATCACGAACTGGAAAGACCTGGGCGGCCCGGATCTGCCGATTGTGGTGATCAGCCGCGATACGAACAGCGGTACTTATGAGACCTTTGAGTCGCTGGTCATGAAAAAGGAGAAAATAGCGGGGAAGACGGAATATGTCGGCAGTAACGGCGCGATCCGCCAGCGGGTAATGAGCACGCCGGGTGCGGTAGGTTATGTCGGGCTGGCTTTCCGGGAAGGCGTCAAGCCGATAAAGGTTAACGGCATCGAAGCCACGCCCGGGACCGTGGCCACCCGGATTTATCCTGTTGCGCGCCCATTGTATATGTACACCAACGGCCGGCCGAAAAAGGGTACCCCGCTGTATGACCTCATCAACCTGTCCGGTACGCCGGAAGGGAAGAAAATAATTGAAGCCACGGGATTTGTTCCCGTAAATTAACGGAAATTCGACAGGTCAAGGGGAAGCGGGCGGTCGGCGGGTGCAAGCAACCCCGACCGCCTTTGCTCTAATACGAGGGAAACGCCCCATGCCAACGACGCTTGGAACCATGCAAACGGCAACCCGGATAATGCCTTCCTTGTTGCTTAGCCATCGGACACGCCTCCGGCAACGGGTCGGCGCCGCATTGGGTAACGGATTGCTTCTGGCGGTGACCTCGCTCTCGATGCTTGCCGTGTTTTTCATTTTTTTCTTTATTGCGCGGGACGCTCTGCCGTTTTTCCGACTGGAAGGAGTGCGCGAGTTCTTTACCAGTACCCACTGGTATCCTTCCGCCGGGGAGGCGGAGTTTGGCGCGTTGGCCATGTTCGTGGGGAGCGGACTGGTTACCCTGGGCGCCACGCTGGTCGCGGTGCCGCTGGGCATTGCCGCCGCGGTCTGCCTTAGCGACATGATCCCCTTTTCCATGCGCCAGGTAATTAAGCCGATCATTGAGATGCTGGCGGCCATCCCTTCCGTGGCCTACGGATTTTTTGCCCTGATCGTGTTTGCGCCGCTCCTGCAACAGCAGGGCGGCCATCTGCTTGCGGTTGCCACCTGGATTCTCGGCCTGCCGCTGGTCGTCCTGGGAGTCATCGTATTCAGCGACGTGGCAACCGACCGGCTCCGGGACCGGCCGCGGCTTGTGATCCGAGTGATCCTGATGGCGCTGTTCGGCGGCGGGGCGCTGGCCGGACTGGCGTGGATCGGCCACACCTTGGGCGCGTTGAAAATCGCCAGCGGCACCAATGCGTTGAATGTCTCGATTATCTTGGGGATCATGGCCCTGCCTACCGTCGTCAGCGTGTCCGAGGATGCTCTCCAGTCCGTGGGCCGCGAACTGCGCGAGGGTAGTTACGCCCTTGGCGCGACCCGCGCGGAAATGCTCGTGAAAACCGTTCTGCCGGCGGCCGCTGGCGGAATCCTGGCTGCCGTGATCATGGGTGTCATGCGGGCGATTGGCGAAACCATGGTGGTCTGGATGGCGTCCGGTAATGCGGCGCGGATCCCGAGCCCGTGGTACAATATGCTCGACCCCGTGCGCACGCTCACCGCCACCATCGCGGGCGACATGGGCGAGGCGGATCATGTGACCGGCTCCGCCCGTTATCACGTGCTCTTCGCTATGGCGTTGGCCTTGCTCGTTTTTTCGTTTGTCTGCAATATCATCAGTGAAAAATTCATCCGGCGTACCCGGCAACAAGCGAAAGGCTAACCCATGCGACTGGAAACACGCAAACTGCTGGACCGCTCTTTCACCGGTTCCGGTATCCTGGCCATCGCGCTCATGGCCGCCGCGCTGATTGTTCTGCTCGCGCCGATGTTCATTCGCGGCGCGGGCGCGATCTTTTTCACCGCGACGATCGAACATCGGCGGTTCATGTTGGAGCGATTTAACCGGGGCAATCGTCCGCAACTGGAAGCCGAAATCAAAGCCGCGCGGAAGGCGCGCGCGCCGGTGTATCGGATGCTGGCTGACTTTGAGCGCTGCCTTGCAACCGGAGACGCGGCCGAACGGCGCCGGTACGAAAAACCTTTCCGGGAACTGAAAAAGAAGATTCAAATATTGCTGGGCCCGATCCCCGGCGCGCCCCGCCCCATGCTGATGCGCAATCAGTACGGCCAGACACGCTGGGATCGGGCCCAGGTGAAACTTTCGCGCGTGCTCTATCGTGAGGAATGGGATTATTCCGATCCCACCCGCAGCGGCATCATGCATCTGAAACCCCGGACCGCGGATTTCGCCGGCACTTCCCTGGAAGCATTGTTTCCCTATTTGAAAAACAATATTGACCGGATGCTGCTGCCCCGCCGGACGGTCTATTGGCAATTTTTGACGGATACGTCATTCGACGCCCACTTCTTCGGTGGAATCTGGCCCGAGATCCTCGGCACATTCTATCTGACAATCGGGGCCATGCTTTTTGCCCTCCCTCTGGGAATTATCGCGGCCATTTATCTGACCGAATATGCCCGGGAAAGCCGGTTCATCGAAATCCTGCGCACCTGTATCAGCACCCTGGCGGGCGTGCCCAGCATCGTCTTTGGACTATTCGGCCTGGCTTTCTTCATCAACACCCTGAAAGTGTCCAGTTCCAAAAGCGTCTTGGCGGGGGCCATGACTCTGGCGCTGATGATCCTGCCAACCGTTATCCGGGCGGCGGAAGAGGCCATCCGGGCCGTGCCCGCCGCCTACAAGGAGGCGGCGCTCAGCCTCGGCGCCGGACGCTGGCATGCTATCTGCAGCATCATCCTGCCCGCCGCCTTGCCGGGCATCCTGACGGGGAGCGTCATCAGCATGGGCCGGGCCGCCGGGGAAACGGCGCCGATCATCTTTACCGCCGCCGTCAGCGTGGGCAAGCCGCTGGCGTTGTGGCAGGTATTCACCCAGCCGACGCCGGCGCTTTCCTGGAACATATACAACCTGGCCACCGAACACGCGGCCGTGGACGAGATTCGCCATGTGCAATATGGCATGGTGTTGGTCCTGGTCAGCCTGGTGTTGCTCCTTAACCTGGCCGCGATTTTAATGCGCGCGCGGATTTCGAAGCGATTAAGAGGATAAGAGAAAAAATATGATACGGGGACAAGAAGTCATCATGAAATTATGGCGGATGCTGGAGGATGATGCCGACCGGCCCGTAAATCCGGGGGAAGCATTGAAAAGCCAACCGGATACGGCGGCCCGGACCGCGCCGGCGCCGGATCAGTTTGCGACCGAACGGTCCCTCGTGGAAGCCGTTGATTTTTCAGTCCTTTACCGGAAAAGCCCGGCAGTCAAACATGTGACCATGGAAATTCCCGCCGGCAAGGTGACGGCGATCATCGGTCCCAGCGGCTGTGGCAAGAGCACCCTGTTACGGGCCATCAACCGGATGAACGATCTGGTACCCGGCTGTACGGCCGAAGGCCGGCTCCTCTTCGACGGCCAGGATATCCATAGTCCAGACGTGGACGTGGTTGCCCTGCGTCGCCGGGTGGGCATGGTCTTTCAGAAACCCAATCCGTTTCCAAAATCCGTTTTCGACAATGTCGCCTACGGCCCCCGACTTCATAGTCAAGCGAGCCGCAATCGTCTCGCGGAAATCGCGGAGCGTAGCCTGGTGGACGCTGCATTGTGGGATGAAGTCAAGGACCGTCTGGACCAGAACGCCCTCGGCCTTTCCGGAGGCCAGCAACAGCGGCTTTGTATTGCCCGCGCCCTGGCGGTGGACCCCGAAATTCTGCTAATGGACGAGCCGACTTCGGCGCTCGACCCGCGGGCAACCTCGCGCATCGAGGACCTGATTGCCGAGCTTCGCGGAAAATATACCATCATTATCGTAACCCACAACATGCAGCAGGCCGCGCGTGTCTCGGATTTCACCGCTTTCCTGTACGAGGGCATCTTGGTCGAATTCGGCCCCACCAAGGAGGTTTTTACCAAACCCGGGGAAAAACAAACGGAAGATTATATCACGGGTCGGTTCGGATGAACGGCCGCGCGGCGTGCCGGGAATACGGAAGTTCAATATGCGAGTGCATCTGCAGATGGAAATCGACAAGTTGAAGATGCTGGTTCTCACGCTGAGCGTCGAGGTGAAAGACAATGTTCGCGCGGCGGTGCGCTCGGTCGAAAACCACGATGCCGGGCTGGCTCACGCCGTTATCCGGCGGGAATGGGAAACGGATGTCATGGAAGTGGACGTGGAGGAAGAATGCCTGAAAATCCTGGCCTTATATCAGCCCGTGGCGTCGGACCTGCGCATGATCATCGCCGTGCTCAAGATCAACCAGGACCTGGAGCGGATCGGCGACCTGGCGGTGCATATTGCCGAACGCGGCCTGTTTCTTTGCCAACAACCCCGCATTGAAATTCAGTTCCGGTTGGGCATAATGGCCGACAAGGCCCAGACCATGCTGAAAAAAGTGCTGGACGCCTTTGTGAATCTCGATGAGGCGGCGGCCCGGGCCGTGTGCGCCGCCGATGGGGAAATTGACGCCATCCATCGTGAAATTTTCCAGCAGGTCAAGACCACGGTTACCGCGAATGCCCAGCTTTTCGAGCCCCTGCTTCAAATTCTGCATATCTCGCGGCATTTGGAGCGGATTGCGGACCATGCCACCAACATTGCCGAGGACTTGATCTACCTGATCGAGGGCCGGATTGTGCGGCACCAGACGGCGAACGCGGAGGGGGAAACGCGCCGCGCCGGAACGACCGGCGGCGCGGTGCCCGCGACATTAATACGGAAGGAGACACACCATGCTGAACAATAAAATCGTAAGAGTGCACTGGGCCAAACCGTATCCGACGGCGCATAACCACGTTGCCATCGGCTTGGTGATCGCCGAAACCGATAACTACCTGGTCTTGCGACGCAAGACTTATCATTTCGGCGACCATGTCGGCGGCAAGAAGGCGAAACTGTGCCCCGGAAAATATGTCGGCGGCATCATGGAGAGCGTGACCGCCACGCGCATTATCCCCGTCGGCAAGCAATCCGGCCTAACACAATTCTAACATTTCATTAATACTAATCTGGCCGTGTTCTGGTATTCTTTGACCTGAGTTACTATTCAGTTGGGCCAAAAAGCGGCCGGCGAGAGAATGAATGGGCCAGCCCGCCATCATTGCGCCGAGAAGGCAAAAGGCCCGCTCCAACCGTGGAATTAACCCCGCGCAACGTAATGAATAAGGAGAAAACAACGATGCTCTCAAGAATTGGTCTGGTGTTGGGCGCCTGTCTTTCATTGATTGTTTGCGGGTGCGGGCGCCAAGCCGGCACATCGCTTACCGTGGCCGGATCCACCGCATTCCAGCCCTTTGCGGAAAAACTGGCCGAACAATTCATGGCCAAACACCCTGACGTCAATATCACGGTACAGGGCGGCGGATCCGCGCTGGGCATCCAGTCGGCGCGGTCGGGGGTCGCCCAGATCGGCATGGCCGATCTCGTGGAACTGCCGCCTGAGGCCAGGGAACTCCTGGGCGTCACCGTGGCCCGGGACGGTATTACCATCATTGTGAATCCGGCGAACACCTTGACCGACCTCAGCCTGGAACAGATCCGCGGAATATTCCAAGGTGCCATTAAAAACTGGAAGGAAGTTGGCGGGGCCGACCATCCTGTCCGGGTGGTATCGCGCGAAGCCGGATCCGGAACGCGTTCCTCCTTTGAAACGATCATCGGCGGCATCACTCTGGCCAAGGCGGCCATAATCCAGGACTCGAATGGGACCATCCGCGAAACGGTGGCCAACGACCGGGATGCGGTTGGCTATCTGTCGCACGGCCTGCTGAATGCGAAGGTTAAAGCCATGCGCACGGATGGCGTGGAGTGTACCGAAAAGGAAATCGTGTCGGGGCGGTACAAACTGGTCCGGCCGGTGTTCCTGCTGGTCCAGCCTCCCCTTGCCGGAGCCGCAAAGGATTTCGTTGATTATATTCTCTCGGACGAAGGACAGGAAACCATCCAGCGGAACGGATTGCTTCCGGCGAAATAACTACGACCATGCAACAGGTTGGAGACAGATTGGTCAAATGGACGCTCATGGCGCTGGCCTTCACGGCGCTTGCCAGCCTGCTCCTGATCGCGATTTTCATCTTCAAGGAAGGGATCCCGTTCATCGCCCGGGTGGGCTTCAAGGATTTCCTGTTGTCCTCCGACTGGCGACCGCAGGCGGGCCATTTCGGCATCTACCCCATGATTGTTGCCTCGCTGCTGGTGACCTTCGGGGCCATGCTTGTGGGCGCGCCGCTCGGGATAGCCTGCGCCGTGTTCCTGAACGAATTTGTTTCCAAGCCAGTTACGCAGATTATCAAGCCGACCATCGAACTGCTCGCGGGAATTCCCTCTGTCGTGTATGGATTTATCGGGGTGGTGGTGGTGGCGCCCTTGATCCGTTCCCAATTCGGAGGTCCCGGCCTGTCCATGCTCTGTGCTGCCCTCATCCTCGGCGTCATGGTGCTGCCCACCATTATCAGTATTTCCACCGATGTTCTTGCCAGTGTGCCGAATGCCTATCGCGAAGGGGCGCTTGCGCTGGGTGCAACCCGCTGGCAAAGCGTGCACATGGTAATCCTTAAGGCCGGGCGTTCGGGCATTGTGGCCGCCGTGATTCTCGGCATGGGGCGCGCCATCGGGGAAACCATGGCCGTGATCATGGTGGCCGGCAACACGGTTCAGTTGCCCCACTCGCCGCTCGATTCCGTGTGCACGCTTACGGCCAAGATTGCCATGGAAATGGGGTCTGCAACCGGTGCCCATCGCCAGGCGCTGTTTGCCATCGGTGTCGTTCTCTTTCTCATGATCATGATGTTTAATGCCCTGGCCATGACGGCCATCAAGAAAGGGTTTGCCCGGAAATGAGAATTCCACCCCGCCATGCGCAGGCACTGGCCGTGACGCTTCTGGGCGGAGCCACCGGCCTGACACTTGCCATTCTCATCTTTGTCATTGTGTTTATCCTGGGCAAAGGCCTGCCGGTGATCAGCTTGGGCTTTCTGTTCGACAATCCCCGGGACATGGGAAAAGCCGGCGGTATTTTCCCCACGCTGGTGGGCTCCCTTATCCTCCCGCTTGCGGCCATTGTCATCGCCCTGCCGGCCGGCGTGGGCACGGCCGTCTATCTTAGCGAATACACCAGGGAGAACATGGCCACCCGCATTATCCGTTTCGGTACCGATTGCCTGGCCGGGATACCATCGATCATCTTCGGGCTGTTCGGTTTTATTTTTTTTGTCACTACCTTGAAACTGGGCTGGTGCATTCTGTCCGGGGCGCTCACTCTGGCGATCATGATTCTGCCGACCATTATCCGCACCTCGGAAGAGGCGATCAAAGCCGTGCCGGCCAGCTATCGCGAAGTCAGTTGCTCCCTGGGTGCCACGCGCTGGGAAACGGTCCTGAAAGTGGTCCTGCCTAACGCCCTGCCCGGGATCATGACCGGAGTGATGCTGAGCATTGGCCGATGTATCGGCGAAACCGCCGCCGTGATTTTCACCGCGGGCGCTTCGCTGCGCTTGCCGCATTCAGTGTTCGATTCCACCCGCACCATGGCGGTCCACTTTTACATCCTGGCGCGGGAAGGCATTTCCAACGAAAACGCCTATGGCACCGCCGCCGTGCTGATCCTGTCGGTGCTGCTGGTCAACTCACTTTCCTACTGGATGATGAACCGGTTTATTGCGCGAAGGACCAAATGACGGACGCCGTTAAAATATCAAGCCGGAACTTCAGTGTCTTTTACGGGGCAACCCGGGCCCTGTGCGGCATTACGCTGGACGTGCCGGCTAATCAGATTCTCGGCATCATCGGGCCCGCCGGTTCCGGAAAAACCGCGCTGTTGCGCGCCATGAACCGCCTGAACGATTTGGACCCGAACTGCCGCGTGGAGGGCCAAATCCTGCTGGACGGCGAGGACATCTACCATCCGGACTTCGACGCGGTTCTCCTGCGGAAACGGGTGGGCATGGTGTTCGCCC
>Ga0222678_1000401_pt1 | contig 19745 bp, 20 predicted proteins | sample AntAcemetagen937_FD_179801 | JGI IMG/M metagenome (GOLD analysis project Ga0222678, IMG submission 179801) | Saline water microbial communities from Ace Lake, Antarctica - #937 | ecosystem: Environmental > Aquatic > Non-marine Saline and Alkaline > Saline | place: Antarctica: Ace Lake... | reverse complement strand
ACTTAAACTACCAGCGTCGCTCCGCTCCGAGGGGCGGCTACTTTGGCCCGGAATCACCGGCTACTTTAAACCGGAATGCCCGGCTACTTTGGTCCGGATTACCCGGCTACTTTCACCGGAATATGCATAATCCGGGTTATCATCTTTCGTTCAATATGTTATATATAATAATCCCGGTTATGTGGTGTAAGCTTTCAGTAAACCACGTCGCCTCGCGCTCGTAGCGGCGACCTTCAGGTCGCCATCGTGTGGCAGCCTAAAGGCAGCCGCTACGAGAGACGGGGTTCACTGAAACCTTACTATGCGGTTACAGCAGACTTTTTTTTCTTAACCGAGAGGACAACGTTTTATTCCTACTCTCGACAATGCAATCAATAATAGACGGTTTCCGACGAGTGGTTGCCCGAGAGTATAAGATGGCCATTGCCTTATATTATTGCTATCGATGGAACCTCTGGCATTGTTCAAAACTACCTCGATTTATGAATAAATCGGGTTAATAAAATAATTCGAATCTTCGCGGTAATTTCTATGTTGACAGACGATGCGCGTATGCTATGTTTAGTACATATTGAACGTAATGAAAAAATATTTTGACCAAACTCATATTCTAAACCACAAGAAATAATTTCTTCTTAGTCTTCAAAACTAAAATTTCTATAACACTTTAGCTCTTTGAAATCATAAGTTGTAAACAGGCCGATTTTCTCGTAGAGGCAGCCTTTAGGCTGCCACCCGGTGGCGACCTGAAGGTCGCCGCTACGAGAATGCCCGCTTAATTTAAAAGAGCTAAAGTGTTACAAATTTTTCAAAGAAAAATTTTAATGAATAAGCATCTTCTTGAAGCTCGTGATAACTTCATCGAATCCGCCGGTCGCACCACCCAGGGTTTTGGCCTGGGGCGGATAATCGGTCAGCTTTACGCGTTACTGTTTTTCAGTCCTGACTCATTATCTCTTGATGATATGGTGGAGGAATTGAAAGTAAGTAAAGGCAGCGTCAGCACCAACATCAGAGAACTCGAAAAATGGGGAGCGGTAAAGAAGGTTTGGATAAAAGGGAGCCGGAAGGATTTCTATGAGGCGGAAGTTGAGTTTATGAAAGTCATAAGGGGTGGGATACTCCCATTCCTCCGGCGCAAGTTGAGTTCTTCACTGGTGACAGTTAATGAATCTAAGGAATTGATTATTGAGAATCAAGAAGGCTTCTCAGGCAATGATAAGAAGATTGCCAATTTCTATACCGAAAGACTGAGAAAAATACAAGACGCCCAGAATAAATTTTCACTGTTCTTTAAATTACCGGGATTATAGCCTTTGATTTTTTCGATGATGAACTGGAACATTTTTTCCGAGGGGATTGTTTCTTTACTGTCAACTGTCAACCGTAAACCGTCAACTTTCTCTTAGGAGCGTATAGATGAATTGGAAAGAAAAAACAATACTCCTTACCGGAGGTACAGGGTCATTCGGTAAAGCGTTTATTAAATTAATGTTGGAGAAGTATCAACCCCGGGTAATCAGAATATACAGTCGGGACGAGTTAAAGCAGTATGAGATGAAGATGCGGGGATTCGATCATAAATCTCTGCGTTATTTTATTGGTGACGTGCGGGATAAAAATCGACTCGAGATGGCGGTTCGGGATGTGGATATCATCGTGCATGCTGCAGCCCTCAAGCAGGTTCCGGCCTGTGAATATAATCCCTTCGAAGCAATTAAAACCAATATCCTTGGGGCTCAGAATATCATTGAAACGGCCATAAATAATAACGTGAGCAAAGTAATGGCCCTCAGTACGGATAAAGCTGTAAACCCGATTAATCTCTATGGAGCCACCAAGTTATGTGCGGAAAAAATATTTGTTAATGCCAATTCATATATTGGTGCCAGGCCGATAAAAATGAGTTGTGTGCGTTATGGTAATGTTCTGGCTAGCCGGGGAAGCGTGGTCCAATTGTTCAAAGAACAAAAGAAGACCGGGGTGCTTACGGTAACGGATAAGAAAATGACCAGATTCTGGCTTACCCTGGAGCAGGCAGTTGACTTTGTGGTTAAATGTATTGAAAGAATGCATGGAGGAGAGGTCTTTGTACCCAAGGTTCCCAGTATGAAGATAATCGATCTTGCTCAGGCTATTTCCCCGGGATGCGAACTGAAAGAAATCGGGATCCGGCCCGGGGAGAAAATTAACGAGATCCTGTTAACCAAAGATGAATCAAGACATGCCGCTGAATTTGAAGATTATTTTGCCATTGAACCGGAGCATCCTTGGTGGGATACTGAAAATATGGCAAAAATGAAACAATTCCCCGAGGGATATGAATATCGCAGCGACAACAACTCAATCTGGTTGACAACAGAAGAGCTCCTGGAATTGATCAAAAATCCTGACCTGCCGAGAAAGTTATGAGAAGAAAGAAGATACCTTATGGTCATCAATGGATTGATGACGATGATATACAGGCTGTTGTAAATGTTTTAAAATCAGACTGGCTGACCACCGGGCCGTATGTGGAGAAATTTGAGCAAGAGTTCGCGAAAGCTGTTGACGCTAAATATGCGGTTGCCGTCTCCAACGGAACAGCCGCTCTCCATTCCGCGATGTTTGCTATTGGAATTGGGCCGGGTGATGAAGTTATAATTCCGGCTATGACCTTCGCTGCCACCGCTAATTGCGTTGTTTTTCAGGGCGGGACGCCGATCTTTGCTGATGTGGACCCTGACACACTGCTTCTCGACCCGGCTCAGATTGAGGCGAAGATCACACCGCGCACAAAAGCAGCTATCGCCGTGGACTACGCCGGGCAACCCTGTGATTATGACACGTTGTGGGCGATTACAAATAAACACGGTCTATTTCTGGTTAGTGATGCCTGCCATGCTCTCGGCGGCAGCTACAAGGAACGCCCGGTTGGATCTCTATCCGATCTGAGTGTGTTCAGTTTCCATCCTGTAAAGCCTATCACCACCGGGGAAGGGGGAATGGTGGTTACCAATAAGGCTGAATACGCTGAGCGGATGCGGTGTTTTCGCACTCACGGTATTTCTAAAGATTACCGTCGACGGGCTGAGCAGGGAACCTGGTATTATGAAATGACGGACCTGGGTTATAATTACCGCCTCACCGATTTCCAGTGTGCCCTCGGGATGAGCCAATTGAAGAAGCTCCCCGGCTGGGTGGCTCGACGGCGGGAGATTGCTAAACGTTATGATGATTCTTTCGCGAATTTACCCGCAGTTGAGCCATTGAAGGTGCGAGATGAGGTGAGCCACGCTTACCACCTGTATGTGGTCCGGTTAAAGCTTCAAAAGCTGAACGCGGACCGCGAAAAGGTCTTCACAGCTTTGCGTGATAAGGGAATCGGGGTGAATGTCCATTATATCCCGGTTCATCTCCACCCATTTTATCAAAAGCAATTCGGCACCGGTCCTGGTTTATGTCCGGTAGCGGAGTCTGCCTATGAAGAAATCATTTCCCTTCCCATCTTTCCCGGTATGAGTGACGAAGATGCTGAAGATGTAATTAAGGCGGTGCGCAAAGTCGTTAACTATTACAGAAAGTAAGTGATTGCCAACAGGAGGAAACCTATGACGAGACAGATGCAAGAATGGGCTCAAGCAGGTTACCAAATAAGGTACTGGAAGACCTGGCCGGCCAGCCAATGCTGGCGCACGTGGTTAATCGTACCTGCGGGGCCAAAACTCTGGATGACGTTGTAGTAGCGACCACAACACAACCGGCTGACGACACTAGCCCATATCAAACTCGCTGCCGAGAAACCGGCCACGTGTGAATGCCTGAGAAAAGATAAGGACGTGCTATTCAACTTTTATGATTTTCCGGCTGAACACTGAAAACATATTCGCACTACAAACCCGATTGAATCGACGTTTGCCACAGTGAGATTGCGGACTGTCCGTACAAAGGGTTGTGGATTACGGAGTGCCACCCTGACCATGGTTTATAAGCTGAGCGAACAGGCGGAAAAGCACTGGAGAAAATTGAACAGATCAGAACTCATCATCCTGGTCATACAAGGTGTTGAATTCATTGATGGGGTTATTAATAAAGCGGCATAAAGCAAGTACCGAAGGGTATGCTCAAGAGGTTCTCATACACAACATTTGACAATATCTCGAAAGACTGGAGTAGTAACTTTGAAAAAACATATACTAATAGGAATGATCGTTCACTTAATATAGAAGAGCATATTGTGGAACATACGGAAGTTAATAATATGATTATTTCCAAGTTGACACTTGGCACGGCTCAGCTCGGACTTAAGTATGGAATCGCCAATACTGGTGGAAAACCAGACCATCAACAATCAAATGAAATTCTTGAAGCTGCAGTATCTCATGGTATTAACTGTTTTGATACCGCGCCCCTGTATGGTGATAGTGAAAAGGTTATCGGTTCCTTTCTTTCTTACTATCCCCATTTTTCAGAACCCCCCATCATAGTTACAAAACTCCCGCCGATAAATCTGAAAGGCAATATCACTCTAAACAATGTTTACCATTTAGTTAGAGAGCATATAATTAAATCTATTGAACATCTACGAATAAGGAGAATCCCTATTTATTTGCTGCATCGCGCTTCTGATATTGATGCTTATAGTGGTTTCATCATTGAAAGTTTATTAAGATTGAAAGGCGAAGGCCTCATAGGGCTATTGGGAGTTTCTATTTATAGTCCTGAAGAAGTAGAACATGTATTAGAGATTGAAGAAATAAAGGCAATTCAAATTCCTATCAATATTTTTGATCACCGCCTTATTAAGATGGGGTTATTAAGTCAGCTTAAAGACAAGAACTTTATTGTCTTCGCACGGAGCATATTTCTTCAAGGTCTCTTTTTCTTGAGTGCGGAGAATTTACCCCCAGGCTTGGCGCTTGCGGAGAATCCGTTAAGGCAACTTCAAGAATTTTCTCACGAGCAAGAGATAAGTATTGCTAAACTATCGTTGGCATTTGTAAAAGACCTTCCAGGAATAACTAGCGTTGTCATTGGAGCAGAGACCTTAAGTCAAGTTCGAAAAGATATAGACTTAATAAATTCCTCACCCCTTTCTATAAAAATAAGAGAAGAAATTATGAACATCTTTTCAGATCTCCCGCTGGAACTTATCAATCCAAGTTTATGGCACCTAAAAAATTAAAAAAAACCCAAAGTCTTTTTCTGTCATGAATATAATGAAACTATTCGATTTAAAAGGGAAGGTAGCCATTATTACAGGTGGAGCTGGGCATTTAGGTGCCGCAATTTCAGAAGGATTAGCGGAGGCTGGTGCAAACGTGGTAATAGCAAGTAGAAATAAGGACAAATGCAAGGAACTAGCAGCGGCGTTGTCAGAGAAACACAAGATTCATGCAATAGGGATGGCATTGGATATACGCTCTATGGACATGGTCAAAGATTGCATGAAAAAGGTGAATCGTCAGATGGGTGCTATTGATATACTTGTCAATAATGCAGCCTTTGGTAAACGGAGAAGTATTGAAACCATGTCTGAACAAGATTGGCTGGAAGGGATTAATGGAACTATTGATGGTGTATTTCGCTGTACTCAAGCAGTTCTCCCTTATATGGAAGCTCGCGAATACGGCATAATTATTAATATTTCCTCCATGTATGGAATTGTTTCTCCTGACCCAAGAATATATGGTGATTCTGGCTATGACAACCCTCCTAATTATGGTGCTGGGAAGGCAGCGATCCTTCAATTTACTCGCTATGCAGCATGTCACCTTGCAACTAAAGGTATCCGCGTAAATGCAATAAGTCCAGGCCCATTCCCTAGTCCAGAGGTTCAAAAAAATCGATTGTTCATCTCCAATCTCAAAGAAAAAATACCTCTTGGACGGATAGGGCAACCCAATGACCTTAAAGGTGTTATTGTATTTTTAGCTTCGAGAGCCTCTAGCTACATAACCGGACAGAACATAATAGTTGATGGAGGATGGATAGTTTGGTGAGTCAGGGGAAAAAAGTTATTGCCATTGTACAAGCAAGAGTAGGCTCCACGCGCCTTCCGGGCAAGGTAATGATGAATATTATTAATAAGCCTATTCTTCAACATATTTGTGAGAGATTGCGAAGATCGCTGAGGATAGATGCCATTGTCCTAGCCACTACAACTTCAAAAGAAGATGATTTATTAGTAAATTTCGCAAAAAAGGCTATATTGGCTTATTACAGAGGGGAAAAACGAGATGTCCTATCGCGATATTATGGTGCAGCCAACCAATTCCGTGCAGAAGTTATTATTAGGATTTGTGCTGATAGCCCTCTAGTTGATCCCCAAATCATTGATGAAGTTGTCGATAAGCATCTTCGCTCAAATTCTGCCTATACTTCTACTGGAATCAAAAGAACATTTCCTTTGGGAATAAACACTGAGGTTTTTAGCTATGATGCTTTGGAAAGAGCTTATAATGAAGCCAAGCTGGATTATGAGCGTGAACATGTAACTCCTTATATATATCAGCACCCGAAGTTATTCAAGATCCAGCATATAGAAGCCAGTGGCAATCTGAGAAGACCTGATCTAAGACTCACTGTGGATACAGAAGAAGACTTAAGGCTAATAAGGGAAATTTTTAAGCGGCTTTATCGTGATGGCCAAATATTCTATACTGAAGAAGTTATAGAACTCTTAGAAAAACATCCTGAACTGGTAGCTATAAATGCCCATATTAAGCAGAAGGAGTTGGGCGAGTGACGAAGATTGCTTTTATTACTGAAGGTGGGTTAAAAATGGGGATGGGTCATGTTGTCAGGTCAATAACCCTTGCCGAGGAGCTAAAAGACAGAGCAGAAATTTGTTTTTTGACACAAAGTGATGAAATTGTAGTTAATAAAATAAAAAATGCTGAATTTGATGCTTTCAAACTACAAAATGACCACCACATCGTAAATAGACTAAAGGACCTAAATCCAAATGTGGTCATTATCGATAAGCTCAATGTCGATGAAGATTTGGTTGTGGAATTAAAGGATAGTTTAAACACGAAGCTGGTAATATTTGGTAACTTATCAAAGGCAAATAAATATGCGGATGTCGTGGTGAATGCTGTGATTGGAAGCAAACTCAAGAATAAGAAATTTTCGGATAAAAGTACAAACACAATCTATTTTTGTGGACCCAGATATTATGTTTTAAGAAAGGAATTTTATGAATTTAAGAAGAAGGGTAAAAGGCTAAGCGGCAAAACAGAAAAGATCTTGCTAATTTTTGGTGGAAGCGACCCTTCAAATTTAACTTCAAAGGTGTTGAACGAACTTCTTCATTTTAATGCTGATCTTAAGATAGACATAATATTAGGGGTACACTTTGTTTATTTCGATGAATTAAACCAGGTTTTAGGCAAATATCAAACCAAAAAGAAGAATGTAAGGCTATATAGGAATATTAAGAATGTCGCTGAATTGATGTATAAGGCAGATTTGGTAATCGTTTCCCCCGGCGTTTCGATGTTTGAAGCCCTTTGTGTTAGCACGCCGGTGATAGCAATATACCAGAATCCGCTTCAGGAAAGTTGGTTTGATGGATCCATCCATATATTCGATAAAACAGAGATAAATAAGATTAAGGATGCTATTTCTAATGGTGATTTTCTCAATCCAGGTGAAGATTATATTAAAGAATTGGATATTGGGGGAGGAAAAACAGAGATTATCAGCGCGATAATACATGGAGGTGAATAAGATGATAGTAGTTACAGGAGCTACCGGTTTTATCGGGACTTATTTAGTTGATGAATTAGTTAAAGAGAAATTCGATGTTTTGGCTACGGGAAGGAATAGATCAGCGGAACTATACTATAAAAAGGCAGGAATACCATTTACTCGATTAGATGTTACAAAAGAAGAAGATTTTGATAAATTGCCTAATGAAGGTGTGGATTCGGTTGTTCATTTAGCAGCTTTATTACCTGCAAATGTAAGAAATTATGTCGCCAAGGATTATATAAATATAAATGTTATTGGAACAATTAATGTTTTGGAATATTGTAGAAAAAACAATGTAAATAAAATTATTTCTACCACTTCATATGCTGATGTACAAAATCTATGGAAAAAGAGAAAACCTATCAGTGAAGATTCTTGTAGGAATTTTAAGTTTTTTGGAGACCATGCTATATATGTTATTTCAAAAAACACATCTACTGATATTATAGAGAATTATAGTCAGGAATATGGAATGTACGGTATTGTTTTTAAATTGCCACCCGTTTACGGTTATGGACCTCATTCAGAGATATATGTGGACGGCAAATATTATAAATCAGGGTTTCAAGTTTTTCTTGAAAAAGCAATAAAAGGCGAAGATATAGAAATTTGGGGTGATAGCCAAATAGAAAGGGATGTTGTATATATCAAAGATGTTGTTTCTGGTTTTATATTAGCTTTGAAAAGCAATAGAGCGCAAGGTCTTTATAATATATCTTCTGGGGTATCACTATCGCTAAGTGAGCAAGTTAAGACAACCATTAAGGTGTTTTCCCCTAAAGAAAAAAAATCTAAAATAATATATCGTCCCGATAAAAAGAATGTTAGTACATCATACATATTTGATATTAGGAAAGCTAAGGAAGATTTTGGATATAAACCTAAATTTGTACCTTTTGAGAAAATGCTCATAGATTATAAAAAAGAAATGGAAAATAAAAGATTTAGCTTTTTGATAGAAAGCAGAAAGAAAAGCAAGGATGATTAATTTTAGTTTTTATAGGGAGAGATAATGAAGTGCGCAATTATGCAACCTACCTATATTCCATGGCTTGGATATTTTGATTTAATAGATAGCACAGATAAATTTGTATTTTTAGATGATGTGAAGTTAGAAAGGTGCAGCTGGCAGGTAAGAAATAGGATGAAATCTCATCAGGGGGAATTGATTTTGACTATTCCTGTGAGAAGGACAAAAGGTAGAGATAAATTAATAATAAACGAAGCAATAATTAACAATAATAAAATGTGGCGGAAAAACCACTTAAAAAGCATTTTTTATGCTTATAAAAAATCAGAGTTTTTTGATGAAATCTATCCCTTCTTAGAAAAACTCATATTTAATGATGTTACTATGCTAAGAGACTTTAATATTAACATTATACGTTTCATATCTCATCGAATTGGTATAAATACGGAATTTATACTTTCGTCAAATTTGAAAAGTTCGTCTGGGGAAAAAGATATGCGATTAGTTTCAATATGCAAGGAATTAAATTGCAACGAATACATTTCTCCTCTGGGGTCCGCTGTTTATATAGAGAGAGGTTTGCCCGGAGGGTCATTCCCTAAAAATAATATAGACCTTTATTATCAAAATTACCAACACCCTGTTTATAACCAGCGTTATGTTAAATTCCTCTCACATATGAGCATTATTGATTTACTATTTAATCACGGATTTGAAGCAAGCTTGGGAATCATAAGAAGTGGAAGAAGAAAACCCATAGATTATTTATCTTTCAGAAAGTCTAACTTGAATAATGCAAAGTAATAGGATAATAGGATGCAAATAAAAGTAGGAAATAGAAAAATCGGGAAAAATCAACCAGTTTTTATAGTAGCAGAAATTTCGGCGAATCATGGGCAAAATTTTAAGCGGGCGGTTACTTTAATAAAAAAAGCGAAAGAGTGTGGCGTTGATTCAGTTAAATTCCAAATTTATACCCCCGACATAATGACTTTAGATATTAAAAGTAAATATTTTAGATTAAATAATCCATATAGGAAAGAAAAATACTTATATCAGGTATATGAAAAAGCATACACACCATGGCATTGGTTTAAAAAATTGAAAAAAATATGTGATGATGAAGGTATTGTATTTTTTGCATCTGCGTTTGACAGAACCGCGGTTGATTTACTTGAAGAAATAGAAGTTCCTATCCATAAAATTGCTTCTCTTGAACTGATAGATTTGCCGTTAATAGAGTATATGGCAAAGACAAAAAAACCGCTAATTTTATCCACAGGAATGGCAACTGTATCGGAGATAGAAGAAGCAGTAAATACCGCAAGAAGTGCTGGAACCAAAGATATAATCTTATTAAAATGTGTAAGCAGTTATCCGGCAAATCCGGAAGAAATGAATTTAAGAACAATCCCTCATATGAAAGAACTGTTTTACTGCCCGGTCGGGCTTTCAGATCATACTTTGGGTATGGGAGTATCAATAGCCGCGGTTTCTTTAGGGGCACAAGTAATTGAGAAGCACTTAACTTTATCACGAGATATAAAAACGCCTGACAGTTTCTTTTCCATTGAGCCTCAAGAATTAAAAGAGTTAGTAGAAAATGTAAGGATTGCAGAGAAATCATTAGGTAAAGTGCATTATGGGGTAACCAATGAAGAGAAAAGGACGGAATTATTTAGACGTTCATTGTTTGTTGTGCAAGACATAAAAGCGGGGGAGATTTTTATTGAGGAAAACATACGTTCTATCAGACCGGGATACGGTCTACCGCCAAAGTATCTTCGCGATGTGCTGGGTCGGAGGGCAGTTAAAGATATTAAGCGCGGAACGCCTATGGCCTGGAATCTTGTTAAATAAACTCATTTTCACACCTATCTTGTTAAGAAAATTATGGACAAAGTCCCTTGTTGGTGACAGTTAACAAGAACTTAGCCCCGCTGGCGGCGGGGCAATTTCGTAGTGGCAGCCTTCAGGCTGCCATTAATGGCGACCTGAAGGTCGCCGCTACGAGCGTTATTGAAATTCCGAAGCAGCGAGTTACTAAGGGTTTACTCAGAAATAACTTCACATTCTCACGATAGATTATTATTTTCGGCGCGGGAACTCGATGAAACCAGTCGGGCTGGTTATACCAAAGTGTTAGAGCCGAGGGACTCTCTGTTGTATGTAATATCACTCGCTGTGTGACGTTGCCAACAATTGATGGAGCAATAACTTCGCTACTACCATTTAATGAAATTGCTTCGCTCCCTCAAGTCCCTCGCAATGACTTTTAAACCATGAAGTGTATCCTCTCAGGGCGTCCTCCCCCTCTGTTTACCGGTGTGGATTCCTGGACTTTCGGGCTTATTGAAGAGAACAAATGATGAAAGTTGTGTTTTTTATACAAAGAAAAAGAGAGATCTCCAGTTTTGTTAATTTTTATAATAGCAATTCTGATGATGAGATTTTATGTATTGCTACTGAACCTCGTGTAGTTGGTTTATTAAATAAAATGCAATACCCTGTAAAATCATTTGCCGATTATATCTCGCCCAGAGAAATGATAGAGATTAATCAAAAAGCCATTCAATTATCAAAAGGTTGGGGGCAAATAGATAATAGTTCTGAGTATAATGGATATTTATTGTCGGAATGTTTAGAGTGGGATACAGGTTTGTTTTTTAAGCCTCTTGTGGAAATAGAATTAATTTACCGTGTTATAAAAAATGAATCTCCCGATAAATGTTTTTTTATAAGTGATGGATCGCTATTGAATAAAATTGCTGATGTTATCTGTAAAAAAACCGGGATTCAGTTCATGGGAATCCGGAGGAATATTTTTCAGGAATTTTTTTTCTATATTATTGATAATAATGTGTCAATCGATTGGTTGTGCTATTTTAAAAATAATATTAATAAATTTATTAAGCAAAATGAGATCAAATCATTGCCCGTATTCCGGAAGTCAAAAAATCGTTATAACAAATTGTCAAAAAATGATAAAAGCAAAATTATGATGGTGTTTTTTCGGAATATGCCGGAGAGATATCTTCGATTATTAAAACTGTGTCAAAACCAAGGTGTTGGAAGTAAAATTTTAATGCTTGATATTACAGATAAGCCTCCTGATGAAGATATATTTCAGGTGAACCATCTCTCTTATTCTTTTTTAGGAGATTATTATAAATGGGATTTAAAAAAGGATTATAAGAGCGCTAAATTAATGTTCAATTCCCGATGGGAAAAGTTTTCAGAAAATGCCGGTGATTATTTTATGTACCAGGGCATCAGTCTATTCCCTATGTTGAAAGATAATCTTAAAAAATATTTTTTATACTGGTTTCCTCGTTTTGCTACTTCAATAAAAGCATTAGAAAAATCAATAAAAGTTGAAAATCCAAAATTATTAGTTGGAGCAGATGATTCAATGTGTGAAAATCGGCTTGCATTTATGGTAGCCCGGAGATTAAACATTCAATCACTTTTAGTGCCGCACGGCTTGGCAGGCGGGAGTTATTTTTTATATTCCGCTGCGGATAAAATTGCTGCTTTTAGTCGAGGCCCGTTAAAACAATACCAGGAGTTTGGAGTTGATATAGCGAAATTAGAAGTTACAGGTTCTCCTGTGCTGGAAAGGGTTCTATATCACAGCTATTTGAGTTCTGAGGAAATTAAGAAATATTTTGGCCCCCGGTTTTCGGGCAATTTTATCTTGTATCTTCCGGGTGGAGTATCAAGTTCTGATATATTAGGAAGAGTAGTCAGCAAAGTAAATAAGGTTAAGTTAGTTGCTGAAGCTATGAATAATTTTCCAAGCATTCAATTAGTAGTGAAACTTCATAGATTGGATGATAGCAGCAGATATGACTATAAGACGCCTGGGAACAAAATAGTATCCAATATGTTTATGACGAAATCTATGGATGTCTTCAGTCTAATGAAGGAAAGCAGATTAGTAATTGCTGAAAGGGGAACAGAGGTACTGGAAATTTTAACCATAGATATCGATAAGCCGTTAGTAATTCTTGACCTTGACGGCTTGGCGAAATTATCCCATGAATATTCTGCTTACCCTGACTACTATGAACATAATACACTTAGAATTGTTTTGAAACCCGAAGATTTGAAGTCATGTTTAAGGGAAGAATTAGAATACAGGGGAGAAAAAAGAGATAAGAGAGAAGAATTTCTTCATAAGTATGGAGGACCAATGGATGGGAAGGCCAACGAGAATATTGCTGAATTAATTAAGCAAATGATACGATCATGTCCAAATTGAGAACTGGACTGGACTTGAAGAAGGACGTTCTTCCCTTATTGCTGTACAAAATATTTTAAAAACGCCATATTGAACTGATTTTTGCCTCTGAGGCGGACTGTAACGGCCTTAATTTACGAAACAAGGTTCACGATTAACTTATTCTAACCATGTCTCTCCCCCTCAAATCTTTCATTGTTTTTCAGGGAAACCTGATTGCCAAGTTTTTGGGACTTATTGGCATGTCGCTGGTTGCTCACCTGATGGGTCCAGGCCCGATCGGCATGCTGGCTTTTGCCTATGCTTTTATTGGACTATTCGAATTTATTTTTGATCCCGGATTATCCACCGCGCATATAAAACTCGCCGCGGAAAAGAAGGATTTTGATTATTGTGTAGGTACGTATCTGTTTTTAAAGATTGTTTCGACAATAATCGCTTCCGTGGTCATTCTTGGCGCCGTTTTCTGGACGATCCGGTTCCGAGGCGGTTTTGAATCGCCTGATTTAAAGGTAGTGGTTTATATAATTTTATTTTCAAAGGTGATCGAAAATATTTTTATGTATCCCCTTGTATCATTTAACGCCACTCAGGAGATGGCCAAGCGAACGGCTATACAGATAGTAAAATCCATAGCGGAGCTCATCTTTGTTTCATCAGTTGCTCTGTTTTTTCGCAATGTTTTAGCACTTGCCCTGACACATGTACTTACGGAAATCGTTATTGCCGGAACTTCATTATATCTTTTTAAAGATTACCAGATAAAGTGTCCCCGGCTACTGGATTTAAAAAGGTATATAAAATTCAGCTTACCTTTAATAGGTGCTGCTGTCATCGGGATCCTTTCCCGGAATATTGATAAAGTAATGATCCAGGCATTCTGGGGGTCTATTGAGGTTGGTCAGTATCATTGTGCCGGCCGAGCTACCATGGTGATTCTTATATTTTCTTCCTCATTAATGACCGTCCTAATCCCCACATTTTCACTCCTGCATACGCGGGGTGGACCCGGTGAACTTAATGAATTGTTGGCAAAATCTGAAAAGTATCTGATACTTTTAACCGGGCCGGCACTGGTAGTATTGTTTGTTTTCGCGCGGCCCCTTGTTATTTTAATTTTAGGAAATAAATTTGAAATGTCTATCCTCATTACGAGAATACTCTGCGTTTCAACTCTTTGTATTACTGTGATCAGACCGCTCAATTCGCTGATTATAGGGACGGGGAGAGTGAAATGGATCTTTTATTGGACCTTTTTTGCCGTGGGAGTTAATCTAATATTTAATTCTATACTTATTCCTGAACAGTTCCTGGGGATTAAGATGTTAGGATTAGGCGCGCCCGGTGCCGCGATAGCTACGGTGATAAGTGTGGTTCTGGCAGTAATTGCAACAATTATTTATCTAATGAAGACCGAAAAAATTAAACTTTTTGTTAATCTCGGAAAATATTTATTCCCAGTTTTCATTATTGTACCGCTATTTATTTTTGGTATATTTCCTATTACCGGAGAGGATATCTGGGTACTATCCCTTTCCCCTCTGGCGATAATATTCTATCTGGGATTGCTTGCTCTTTCGGGTGAATTTGGCAAACCGGAAATTCAATTACTTATTATGACTATTAATCCGCAAAGGTTAAAAGAATATATCTCAGGAGAGTTTCAAGATGAAAAAAAGAGTTAAGAATTGGATTAAAAGCATAATCAATAAAGTGAAGTCAAATTGGAGGATCGCCGATTTGCTTAGCGATCAGCCTGTACTGTCGGAAAAGGAATTGGGCAGGTTTGTCAATTCGGATGGTTATGAGGATACGCTCACTGTTTGTCTTCGAGATCAACTTAAACCGGGCTGGAAATCGATGCTTGTTTCAGATTCAAAAAAAACACTTTCACGCCGCCGATGGCTGAAAAAAAAGCATTATATGGGTATGAGCGAATTTATAAAACAAAATGCCTGCTAAAAAATATGGGGATAGAATTTGACAAAGGGACTGCTCTTGAATTTGGCTGTTATGATGGTAAAGATACCTATGGTTTATTATCACATGGATTTTCAAAATTAGTTTTGACTATCAGGTTTACTCATCATATAACTTCTGATATAAGAGGGGGATCTATAAAATAGGTCTCCGTAATGTCCTTAAAACAGCGGTTACCATATAAAAAGATGGACTTATTGGAATTCCATGCACGTTTTCCAAGGGAAAGTTCGTGCTTCAAATATCTGGACAAAGTGCGGTTTCCAAAATCATTTAAATAAATAGAAGTTGTGAGTTTATTAGAAATCCTCTATGTATGTAATTTGGGCATTCATCCAGAATATAACGGAGGATATATATTAAAGAGATAAATCAAACTGAAATCTTGGTTAATTTCAGGAGGTTAATTATTAATGAAGAAATTATTGAAAAATAAGTTAAAGAAATCTATGAGAGAATTTAAAATCGTATTAGCAAATATTTTAGACAAGTTTTTAATAAAATATGGAGATCAAGTAGGCATACCTCCGAATATACAGGCACGTATTTCTCATAGGGCTACTAGGAAGATGATGGATGACCCTGAGCACCTATATAAATTTTGGTCTCAAAGTCATCCACATGGCAATTACTTTACTCCTCCTAAATGGTCAGAAAAAAGCGAAGCAATGATTAGGTTTATTTCACCCATTGTAAGTCAAAATGATAGTATCTTGGAAATAGGTTGTAATATTGGCATTAATCTCAATCATCTTTGGAAATCGGGATTTCAGAAACTTCGGGGTGTCGAAATTTCCAAATATGCAGTTAAGAGATTACGTGAATATTATCCAGTACTTGAAAATGTTATTATTGATATTGGACCGGCTGAAACCAGGCTCAGGGACTATGATAGCAATTCTTTTGAAATGGTCTTTACTATGGCTGTTTTGGAACATATTCATCCAGAATCCAGGGATCTATTTTTTGAAATTTCACGGATTGCAAGTAAATATGTCTTAGCTATTGAGCCATCACGTGCTCATGCTTCACATAGACAATTCCCTTGGAATATTGAAGAGGAATTTCTTGAAATGGGATTAACGCTTATTAAAAAACAACCTTGGATATCATTATGCGAAAGAGATATTTCGGATGGTCTCGAAGATTATGATTGTTTTTTGTTCCGCGTATAATAATATTGATAGCTCCTCACCCGATGCTGTCCAAAATAATTTAAAAACGCCGTATTGAACGGATTTTTCCCTATGAGATGGCCTATAATAGCCCTAATTTACGAAACAAGGTTCCCTATTAACTTATTTCAATCGACGCCTATTTCTAATTAATTTCTGAACGAAAACCCCGAAATACAGGTCATTGCGAGGAGGAACGACGAAGCAATCTGTTTAGTTTGTGAGGAGATTGCTTCGTCACTATCGTTCCTCTCAATGACAAATTCTATGCGTTTTGGGGTTTTCGTTCAGACACTAATTATGCTCTTACACTTACACAGTACATTGAAGAACAAGGCAAAATCCCTCCAGAATCCGGGAGGATTACAGCAGGACCTCAAAGCTACCGTTTTTAGGCGGTAGCAGTTTGCTTAAATCGCATAAACACGGGGAAACGGGATTATTATTAGTAGTAAGTGAGGTGTGAGGGGTGTGAAGTAATGAGCAGGAGGTGTGGAGGCATGTGGTAATCCCAAGCCTCAAACCGCAAGCCACATACCTCAAACAGCATACCCCAAACCTCATGTCCCAATCCAATGATTACAAAGCTGATAAACAAACCGGCAATCAGAGGTTTCATCGATTCGTTACCGGAGCAAAACCGATTTATTAAACTATCGAGAGTTTTAGCAAAGTCGGTATTATTACGAAAGAAGATTATAAGAACTCGGCAAATTATTTTTGAAGGTGTTGAAGACGCTGTTCTAAAGTCATCAATAACAGTGTCAAATAGTTCAGATGAAGTTATGATAGGAACTATATTTAGCATAGTGAGTTCTGGAACAGAAAGAGGATATTATTTAGATCTGCCTAATTTTCATCAAGAAAGACCGTATTTTCCCGGTTATAGCGGAATGGGCAAAATTCGATCGATTGGAAAAAATGTAGCTGATTTTAAAAAAGGAGAAATAGTTGCCGGAATTTTCAAACATTCCAGCGTAAACGTGGTTAATCCGGAGGAGATTGTCAGGGTTCCTGAAGGTGTTGATTATGTACATGCTTCTTTTATTACTTTCGGTGTTATTGCGTTAACCGGCATAAGGGCCGCTGGTATTGCCGCTGGCGAAAAGATAGTGATAATGGGGCAGGGGATCTTGGGGCAATTCGTAAATCAAATGGCACTGATAAAAGGGGCGAGAGAGGTGGTTGCGATTGCTCTGACTGAGGGCAAGAAAGAGATTGCTTTAAAGAGCGGGGTAGATGAGTTTATAGCATTAAATCAATACCAGTATGAACTGTCATCGATTGTAGCGGATGTAGTTATCGATATTACCGGCAGTCTGAAAGGATTCGAGAACGCTCTGGAAATAGTCAAGCCAGGCGGCCGGGTTATTCTGTTGGGTAGCATCCCAGGCTACTCGCATGAGAGTAACTGGGCTGAAAAGGTGGTTACAAAGCAGATCGATATCCGAGGCGCTCATGTCCGAAATTTGAAAGATGAAGGATTGACTTATAAGGAAGAAGCCAATCGGTTTTTGCAGATCTTAGCTGATAAGAAACTAATTATAGATCATTTGATTACCGAAATATATCAACCGGAGAAAGCCCCTGAAATACATGAGCGTTTAGCTAATGGAGATAAAAATCTGGTAGGAGTGGTAATAGATTGGAAGGGGTAATTATGTATCGGTGTAGTGGTGTATGGGGGTGTCGGGGTGTCTGAGTAATGGAGTATCGGAGTAACGGAGTATCGGGGTGTCGGAGTAATGGAGTAACGGAGTATCGGGCTATCGGAGTAATGGAGTAACGGAGTATCGGGGTATCGGGGTAGCGAGGTTAAAGGCCCACCCCGATACTCCCATACTTCCACACTCCCATATTCCTTCACACTCCCACACTCCCATACGCCTTCACACTCCCATACTCAGTCACTCCGATACCCTGACACTAAAATGGAATTAGCTATGAACAAATTTGCGAAGACATTTAGGGACCTAGACGTTTATCAGAACTCCCTCCAGCTTGCTGTTGAGATTCATCAATTCTGCAAGATGCTTCCCAAAGAAGAGAGGTACTCATTAGCCGACCAAATGCGCAGAGCCTCAAGGTCTGTCTGTGCGAATATAAGTGAAGCTTGGAGAAAGCTCAGATACAAGGCAGCGTTCAGGGCAAAATTGAGCGATTCTGAAACTGAAGCATCTGAAATGCAGTGTTGGATGGATGTTTCATTTAAGCTTTCGTATATGAACGAAGAAATGTATAAAGATTTTGACAAGCGCTACGAGAAAGTAATTTCTCAAATAGTATCCATGATTAGAGACGCGGACAGATGGTGTAGGCTGTGAGGGAGTTCTGGTTATGGGGGTGTCGGGGTGTGGGGGTATCGGGGTATCGGAGTATCGGGGTATCGGTGTAAGGGCGTATGGGAGTATCGGAGTATGGGAGTTCAGGCCTACCCCCACACTCCTCATACCTCAAACTCCTACAAATTTCATAAAATTTCAGCGGGCATTTCCGACTCTTTTATGATAATATAATAATGGAGGTCAATGTATGATTAACCGGGTGTACATAGAGACGTCGATTCCAAGTTTTTACTATTTGCTTTGGCCTCCTATCATAGGTGCGATTTTCTGCTCACATGGAATTGTCAAAATCTCGCTAATCCCAATAAGTTTGGTCATATCCGTATCGTTAACCAAAGTAAGCTTTCAGTGAACCCCGTCGCATTGTGTTCGTAGAGGCGACCTTCAGGTCGCCATAGGTGTGGCAGCCTGAAGGCAGCCGCTACGAGATGACGGGGTTCACTGAAAGCTTACTAACCAAATGCTCGGCCTTTTTGTGCCCGAGCTCGTTACGCCATACCAATTACTGGAGGAAGTACGATGAAGAGAGATGAGGCGATTCAATGGATTCGAGACGTGAGAAGTGTTATCTCGCGAGAACTCCAGAACGATCCCCGCAAGTTTGTGGAATTTCACAAGAAGTTGCGATTCAAATACGAAAAGTTGGGCGAACCTGTCCGTCCACTTGACCGGCATTCCTCTGTACTCCATGCCGGTAGGTGATGGCCGCGATAAGCCGACGCTCTATTGTATCGGGTCATCAGATGATGGCTGTTCCCATCCGCTTTCGTTCCGAACTATCGCGCGCCCCATCAAGTGGTGGATGCTTGGAGCATCGAGCCACTGTCCCATTTTACTCTATGCCCTTTGCCCGATGCTCCATGCTTTAATGCCACAGCTCAGATTCTTAATTCAGAAAAAATGTCCACAACTCACAAAAAACTCGGAGTAGCTTTAATCGGTTGCGGAGCTATCTCGTACGTTAACGCTGAAGCTGTGCAAAAATCACAGAATGCTCGTTTAACGTATGCGGTTGACGTTAATCTTGCCTCGGCGAAGACACTGGGTGAAAAATATTCAATTCCCTTTACCGCCAGACTGGAGGAAGCTCTCTCCGCCCGGGAGGTGGACGCCGTCTTCATCTGCACCCCGCATTATCTCCATGCTCCGATCGTTGAGCAAGCCGCTGCAGCGGGAAAACATGTGATCGTAGAAAAACCAATGGGTGTTAACCTGGAAGATTCCCGAAGAATAGTCAATGTCTGCCGCCAGGCTAGAGTTAAGTTATCAGTATGCTATTGCATGCGTTATTGGGA
>Ga0222678_1000398_pt1 | contig 20005 bp, 16 predicted proteins | sample AntAcemetagen937_FD_179801 | JGI IMG/M metagenome (GOLD analysis project Ga0222678, IMG submission 179801) | Saline water microbial communities from Ace Lake, Antarctica - #937 | ecosystem: Environmental > Aquatic > Non-marine Saline and Alkaline > Saline | place: Antarctica: Ace Lake... | reverse complement strand
AAAAGGACCGAATCGAAATCCCGCAGGGTGGCGATATCGTGAAGGATGGTATGAAGTTTTTCGATTCGGTCCTTTTGTTGATGGTCTTCGGATGATGCCAGTCCGGCAATCATGTCGCGAGTCAGCTTTTTCAACTGGATCACATTGCCCAGGTTGATGGCCTGCTGAAGACGGTTGATCTCGGCCACCTGATCCGTTTTTCCGGCCGCATAATCTTTGAGATTGAAAATTTCAAGGCGATTGATCATCCCTTCACAATCATAGAGGAGCTCCAACACGTCTTCCACCTGAAGATCGCTGAGATTCAAGGTGATGCGGTAACCCAGATGAAGTTTTGACAACCGGTAAATGATTTCTTTCGGCGAAAGCTTTAACATGGCGGGGACTTCGGGTCCCTGCTGAGGGGTGGAGGGATCAGGAATTTGCGGGTTTCTTTCAGGCCGCAGGAACTGTTCAAGGATGGTATCCGAATCCATCTGATTCATGGTTTGCACCAGCCGTGCAATTTTAAGCCGTTCCTCGTGCCGGGCTTTCGGATAGCGGTCCCGAAGAATTCTCACCCGGGCCGCCATGGGGGGAAACATTTTGGCATGGGCGAACTCCGCCAGATGAACAAGAGAGGGCTGCCCCGTTCCCACAAAGGACAGAAATTCCGAAGTATCCAGAATCGGCACTTCAACGCCTAGGGAATTTTGAAGATCAGGCGCATGGTTCGTGTTAAAGGCCTGCAATACTTTCAAGACGTGGTCCTTCTGGTAATTGCAAACGTTTTTTCCTTCCCCCATGAGCTCTTTAACGGGGGATTCTTCAAGGAAACACAAAAAGTCCTGCGCATCGGAAAATCCCCTCGGTACCCACATGAGTTGAACGTACCGGTTGCGGAATCTGGTGTAAAACTCTATGCCGATTCGAATGTCGATGCCCATGATCCGGGCCGCCTCCAGAATCTCAACTGCAAATCTGGCTTCCAGGCAATTGTAATAGACCACCCGCAACCGGCGGATGCCTTTGATCCAGGCATCCATGATCAGGTGGCTGGAGGTTTTTCGGCCCTTGGTGTTGGCATCATGGACATGGTCGTCGAAGGAGAGCTGGTTCCACTCTTCCGGCATTTCCAGGAGGTGATACTGTCGAAGTTGTTTTCGAATGATGCGGGGGTTCCCGGACACGCATGGCCAGTTCAAGCTGCCGCTGCTCATTACCATGGGCCCTTACCAACTCCTTCATGATCTGAAGCAGAACCCTTGCGGTGTTTTTGGGAAGCGGACCGGCGGCGGTCAGAAGGACTTCATCCCTCAGCGACCTGAGGGCGTTTAACCGGTCATCCACACCACCCGCTTCCATGGACTCCAGCAGGTGGATGACGGCGAAAGCGATCCGAAGCCCCTTGGATTCGGAAAGCTCTTTGATGCCCCGTGGATGAAGATAGGGATACACCATTTCCCGGTGGTATTGGCGGGTCGGGTCTTTCCTGAGTACCTCATTGACGATATGCAGCAGCTGTCGGTCCCGCTGATCAAAAAGAAACATGGGTATCCCTTAGCGGCGAGAGGTTGAGGTTAAACAAAATTATCCATTAAAAATGCATAAATACACGGACAGCTTCTAGAATTTCTGTCGCAAAGGCATGGCATGTTGAGGAATCTTCTTCGTTGAAGGCTGTATCGGGCGTGATATCCGGAAGGCCGTTGGGGTATCTTGTGGGAATGTAAAACCTGTCAAGGACCGTGGCGGACCGAGAGAAGATCTCCAATGTTTCGTGGGCTACCAGATTAACCCCTTCCAAGTCATCAATGAGCTTTTTAACTGAATGCCCCCAGGGATCATCGCCTTCGAAATAAAGCACCGCCTTGACAGCTTTTTCAGCAGCCTGTTGAGAATGGAAACACGAATGAGCATATTTACCATTCGCGTTCAGAATTTTGGCAGTATCCAAATCATCCGCTGCTGTTCGGAACCAACGGCATGCTTCGGTCCTGTTTTTTTCACTGCTCATAAATCGTTTTCCCTTCGGACAGGATTTTCTGTATAAAATTCCTATCCGAAATCCGATCAAGTTCCTCAGGTGTATAGATCAACATATCCACGGATTGACCCTTTATAACATCATATACGTCATGAAAATCGTCGTATCTATCAAAAAAACGTTTATCACTGTTCATTACGATCATGAGGTCCAAATCACTCTTTTTCGACCGTGTTTCGCGTGCAGTGGAACCGAAAACAACCGCCTTTAATACGTTATTTCGTTTGAAAATCGGTACCAGTAACACCTGAAAATCCTTTAACAGGTCAATGGGCAGCTTATTGATATTTGACTCTTTCAATTTCTATAAATCCAGGGTGAATTTACGTTATGAAGCACTCAATAATAGATTGATATTATTTTAGTATTCCGTTGTGTTCAAGTCAAATGGTTTGAAAATTTCCTTAAACCAAAAGCTGAGAAGAAAGCCAATACACAGCCTCCTAGACTTTTGGATTTATTTGCTGCGGGATAATGGATAAACCTCTAAAACGATATTACAGATTTTTGCCAGCTGATATTTTTGAATATTGTCAATAGCTTATCAAATGTTTGAGCTTCAGGTAGGGTTTGACAGTTACTATATCTGGTTGCTGTTATTCGATCGGATTTTCATTTTCAATTCTTTTTATAAGCGATTGGAAATCGGTGTAAACTGGGGCAGAGGCGACGAAATAATACTACCAACACACATTCGTTCTTCAAGCCCTCGTATTTAAAGGATTTACCTAGTGCCCGAACTAAAACTGTCTTTTTCGCCAATCGCTACGTCAGATAAAAATTTTAATCCTCAAAATACCAAATGTATTCCCGAGGTTAAAATTCTGATCTTTCTTGACCTTGACAAAAAATACTAGTTTTCGTTCAGACCCTACGCTAAGCATCAAAGATGAATCCTCCGCCTTTCACCGCTTGGCCTCATTTCTCAGCTTGCTTAAAAAACTTGAAATGATGAAACGATACGTACTACTATTCAACTCCGTTGATAAAATTTGTATAAAAAACCTCACATAGAAGACAAAATGGATATCAACCATGAGAACCCTATTTTTAAACAAAGGAGAGGGAATCTTTTCATTTTTTTCGGAGGGTGATTTGCCAAAGGAAGGGGGTGCCAAAAGAAAAAATAGAATTATTGGACAGCACTCGAGGCGGGGTCAACGACTGAATCATTGGGTATGTCCTGCAAGAGAGGTTGGCAAAGGCATTATTATATTACGTATCACGGGTCTACAGTATACTTCCTCCAAGATATTAATTTCCGTCTTCAAATGTGTAATCAAATAGAAAATTCGACAGAAGAGCTTTTAGAGCATGCGCTAAAGAAAATGAGCGTTCAGGCATTTGATGCTCTACTTGACTGTGGCGTAAGAGATCTTACGGGAATTCTGCGCTTGACTGCGGAAGACCTGCGTAAGGTTGGCACTTCTCCTAGCGTTACTACGGAGTTAATGGAAATTCAATTTCAACTCAGCGAGCACGCAACGAAATCAGGTCGAGGCAATAATGAAACCAATCTAGACGATACTAAGGATAAAGCGACCCCAGGGAAACAACAACGAGCTTATGAAGAAGCAACTAACCGTATACTTGATTTACTATCTGGCAGGCCAATCCCAAATGATTTAACAGAAAAGCTCCCTAAAAGGGCGCGAAATTTTCTCATTCATAAGAACATTCTTACATGTAAACAACTTTTGGAATTTCATGAGGAGGACTTGTTTTGCATACCGGGGATTGGCACAAAAACAGTGTTTGATATCAGAGGATTACAGTCCAAAGTTATCCAACGGCACACTGAGTTTAGTCGAGTTTCCGTTAAGACTGTGAGGTACGAAAAGCCGAAGCGACAGGATCCTCCGCGTATTATCCAGAAGCCAGTTACCCCCCCCAAAAGAAGTGTTCATCATCCCTCCGACCCTGCTGACTGGAGTCTTTTATCCCATACGTTGCCGGAAATATTCCGAGTTACGTTTCCTATTTGCAATGTCTCAAATGACGACAAACAAAGAACAATAAGTGATATTGGAATCCCAGAGGCCGATATTATTCGTCTCCAAGGGATTGTGCTTTTCCCTGAAGACCCTATCGAATCCCTTTTTTCAATTACTACAAGCTATCTTGTTCGCTCCAGTATAGGTGATGAAGCGTTTACCATCATATCTGACTACTTATTTTATATCTCTGGCCTTGTGATCCCTGCAGAGAAGGCCATGTCCTCCACAAATGTGTCGGATATGGCTATATATGCTGACATACAAACAAATTTATTTAAAGAATTTCGGATACCGCAGTTTCCTTATCCGGGACTCATTCCAAAAAGTGAGGGCAAAAACACATTTATAACCTGGCAAGATATAGCAAAAATATCAGAGCAGAGTGTCATTGAACGTTTGGGGTTTACGATCCACGGTTTAAATGTCATCAAATACCTTTGGCAACTTAAAAACCAAGCCTCAAAAATCGAAAAAACCATATTCAAAGGAATACCGGTAGAAGCATACGGTGAGTTCGAGCAACTCGCGGATGCTTTCGTGCAAATAGTTGTAAAAAATGATCGAGAAAACATGGTACTAAAAGGACGTTTAGGGCTATTGGAAGGACGAAAATGGACGCTCGAAGAATTGGGGCAACGTGAGAATTTGACCCGTGAGCGTATTCGGCAGATCGAAAAGAAACTGAAGTACATTCTTAGGAGGCGTAAAGCCAAAAAACGTTTGAGTTTTCTATGGCTCGCGTTAGACGAGATTCTCACAACTGGAGGAGGTGTATGTTGTGTTGCCGAAATAGCTGATTCACTGAAAAAACGCTTGGGGTGGACAACATTACCTTCTGATGAAGCCCTTGCATCGCTCATTAGCGTGTCTTCCAATTATGAGGTGGTTTGGGCTACCCCGATTCGCATTATTATGCCAAGCCACAAGTGCGTTAGCTGTACAAAAATTGGACCTGCACTTACAAAAGCTGTAGAAAACCAGGAAACGGGAGCACTCTCATTTGAAGAGGCTCTTGGCACAATGAAAGATTTCTATCAATGCAAAATCTGTGAAAAAGTACCAGAAAACATTAAATTTTCAAATGGGTATCTTCATTTTATTGATGATGCGATTAAAGAGATTATCGCAGATAAGAATAAGAAGGTATTTTATACTCAATACGCATGGGCACAGAAAAATGATAAAAACAGATTACTGATTGTTGAAACAATACTCCGTGATGCGGGGCGACCTATGCACTTTACAGAGGTGCATGCCGAAGTGAATAAAGATAGGCCTGCACATGGACAAATTTCCAAGCGAAATATTCATGCCCATATTGAAAGATCACCGGAGCTTTTACTATGGGACCGTGGAACATATATTCATCGAGAGTATTTTTCATTACCCATCGATTTTATTGTGAAAATTGAGAACGAGATTATTCGTCGATTAAATGATAATATCCCTTACTTATCAGTGAGTGGAATATTTGCGCTATTCAAGGATGATTTACTTAAGAATGATGTCCCAAGCGAAAGTGCACTTTACTCGTGCATCAGAGAATCTGGCAACAAAAAGTTGATATGTCCAAAATACCCATATGTTATGAAAAATGTAACTGGTGCTCAGCGGTTACCCGTGCCGCTTATACTTGAAAAATATGTACTGAATCAAGAAGGAATAGTGTCACATGAAGAATTGAGAAATTACGCAGTAGAAACACTTTGTATTAACGAAGCATTGTATTTCGCTACATATCATCCAAATATTCCGAATTTATTACGCATAAATCGTGGAGAGTATTTACATTTGTATCAACTTGGGATTGAAAAAGACAAACTCGCCCCAATAATTGACCACCTCATAAAAATACTTGGGAAGCATGACCATGTATCAGCAGATAAACTCTTTGAAGATAAAAAGATAACATGTAAGCTCTTGGGCATATCGACACCAATGCTATTATTTTCCCTAATTCAGTTTCTTAATTTTGACCAATTTGATCTCTCAATATATCCCCAAATCCGTATTGCTGATATCGCTACAGATAAAAATCGGGCAGCTGGTATTGCCTCAGAGATAATAAATTACATTTGTGAAAAAGCTTTGCCTTGCAGTTTTGCTGAATTGTATCAATATTTTGTGGATGAATTAGGTTATAAACAGAATAGTGTTCATAACATTTTATACACTTACAGAAGTATTTTGCGTTACAGCGAAGGGGTTATTGTTCACCTCGAAACACTCGGGTGGACGGAAAATAGGCAGGCAGCACTTGAAATGTTGGCCGCCAGCCACCTGAATAATAGGGAAAACGCCAACAAACCTTATGGCCTTGTTTCGTATCTCTACGATTATATGTACGATAAATTGCCGGAACTACCTGTCTATATTCCTTGGACATCAACCCTTGTTGGAGAGCTGCTATCCCGTAATCGAAGATACCGTATTATTGGCACATCGCGAAATGCCTTTGTGTCTGCTCCCAACACATACGGCATTGACTCTCTTGACGATCTGCTCTATTACATTCTTGACGTTGAATATGATGGGGCAGCGAATTTACAGCAATTCATTTTGGATATGCGAGAGGCTGGAATCCTGAAGAAGAGTTTAACCGCTATGATGTTGGGGACAGACAGTCGCATCATTATCAATGGAAATGTTGTTGAATTGGCGGGGTTGAGCGATCGTGTTGAAAGAACTTGAATTGATTCCTGTGTACGACAGTGAATGCTATGACCTGATTCGTGACTTACAAGTACCTTTACTACAAGAAGCCAAAGATTATCTGCGTGGTGTGGGGTTTTTTACATCCGGCTGGTTACGTCTTGCTGCAAAGGGGATGGCGGCATTTGTAGCGAGTGGCGGCTCTGCGAGAATTGTAATCTCTCCAATCCTTGATGCGTCAGACTGGGATGCGCTGAAATTAGGACAAGACGCCAAAACCGATGCGACTCTCCGGGAGGTCCTTACTCGAAATATCGAAAACATTGCGACCACCTTGGAAAATGACACTCGTAATGCGCTCGCCTGGATGGTTGCAGATGGGTTTTTGGAATTTCGTTTTGCGATAACACGTGATCGTTTATCTAATGGGGATTACCATGACAAGGTTGGAATTTTTTCAGATGAGAATGGTGATCGAGTCGCTATTCATGGATCCTTGAACGATTCCATTAAAGCATCCTTGAACGGTGAAGCTTTTTCAGTTTTTAAATCATGGGATTCCGGTCAATCTCCATATGTTGATATGCATAAGACGCGGCTTGAGGGTTTGTGGAACAATCAAAACAAGCAATTTAGCGTTTACCGCATCCCCGAAGCCATTCGTGAAAAATTTATCCAATTGCGAACTTCACCGAATCCTCCTTATACCCGATACAAGTCGAAAATGATAAGTGCATTATCGCCACATTGCGCAGTAAAGCTCCGCAAATACCAGCAAATTGCGATTGAAGAATGGCGCCGGTCGGGTTGTTGCGGAGTTTTTGAGATGGCTACCGGCACTGGGAAAACAATTACCTCATTGGCTGCGGCGACATCAGTTTACCAAGAACATGGTCGTCTATCACTCATCATTTTAGTTCCTTACCTACACCTGCTTGAACAATGGGAGCGAAACTGTCATCAGTTCGGTTTTGATCCTATTCTTTGTAGTGGTGAACATGGTCGCTGGCAAATCAACGTAAAGTCTACTATTCAGGATTTTAACATTGGCGTAAAAAGCCACATCTGTTTTCTTGTGGTACATAAAACCGCTGCTATGGACAGATTTGCATCTGCGATACGCCGCCTCCCAAAGGATAAGACATTACTTATCGGCGATGAAGCTCACGGGCTTGGCGCTTCGCACTTACGAAAAGCTTTAGTAGATAACGCCGGTCTGCGTCTTGGATTGTCAGCTACACCACGACGCTGGTTTGATGATGAGGGAACTGAAACCATTTTCAACTATTTCGGTCCAACCTGTTTTGAATACTCCTTAGATCAAGCTATTGGAAAATTCCTCACCCCTTATGAATACTATCCACAATTGGTGAGCCTCTCTGAAAATGAAACCGAACAGTATGAGAACATAACACAAAAAATCATAGCCATAGCTAAATCGGCAAAGCATGATCCCAAAGCCAGCGAACGACTGAAAAAGTTGCTCCTACAGCGGGCGCGGATTATTTCGTCAGCACAAGAGAAGCTACCAGCTTTGCTCCAATTGCTTCGTCATATGCTGGAAGACTACAAACAACGCGGAGATGAGCTAAACGGCATCCTCATTTATTGTGCCCCTGGGGGACACAGGGAAGTGCTACAAGCAGTTGCGACTCTTGGACTACGCTGCCATGAGTTCGTTCATAAGGTCAGCGTAACTGAACGAGAAAAGATTTTAATCCAATTTGATGCAGGCGAAATTCAGGTTCTCGTTGCGATTAAATGCCTTGATGAAGGGGTTGACGTCCCTTCGACAAGAATTGCATTTATACTTGCAAGCAGTACAAATCCACGCGAGTTCGTCCAACGTCGCGGAAGGATCCTCCGAAAGGCTGAAGGAAAGCACCGCGCCGTTGTCTATGATTTTCTTGTAACACCTCCTCTCGAGAGGCTGGAATTGAAGCTCGGTTCGGATGCGGCCATACTCCGACGAGAGATGCCTCGTTTTGCTGAGTTTGCCTCCTCTGCGATTAACCAGTTCGGCGCCCGGGCCATGGTGCGGGATATTCTAAACCATTTTGAAATGTTAAATCTTCTCGATGAGAAACCTTGGGATATTTACCATGCGTTGAAACGATGGGATTGGAGTGAAAATGAGTAACAACAAAACCCTGTTACCTGACGTAAATGCCTTGATTATTGAAAAATTAGCCACCTACCCTGAAAACGTCCGTGAGTTAGCTTTCCAGGCAATCCGTCTATCTGAGACTTACCCGGAAGTGGCAGTCGCTGAACAACTCCAGTCAGTATTGAGAAAACTCTCAAGGCAACGGGAGGTGGAAACCAATGATACTGCATAAAATGATGGTGGAGAACTTTCGCCAGTTTCGTGGGAAACAAGAAATTGAATTCATTAATCCGTCGCAGGACAACGCCAATGTGACTGTTGTTTTTGGTGAGAACGGTCGAGGTAAGACAGGGCTTTTTAGGGCAATAATGTTTTGTCTCTTCGGTGAGCGTCGTCTAAGTCAAGATGTTGATGTACCGCATGGCGAGATACAGATAGTGAATGTTTCGGCACTTGAGGCGAATCCAGATCAGCCGGTAAGAACAGTTGTCGAGTTGAAATTCACGCACCGGGAACAGACCTATCGTCTGCGTAGAGCCATACTGGGAATGCAGGACGAAAACCGAGTTATTGAAGAGGAAGATGAAAAACGGCTTTTCGTGACCCCGGCTGATGGTAACACCCAACCCGTTCAGACCACTGAAATTGACGCTGTTATCGATAGCATCCTTGATCGCCGAGTTAAAGACTACTTCTTGTTTGACGGTGAGAAGATAGAGCGCTTGACACGTGCCAGCATCGAACAACGCCGGGAAATCAGCGCTGGCCTTCGGAATCTTCTCAATGTTGATGCCCTTGAGACCGCAATTAAAGCGGTAAGGCGCGTAACTAAGAGCCTTGAGAAAGAACTATCAAACTCTTCGAATGAAGAATTGTCACGGCTACTAAAACAGCTTGGCGATAACGAGGAGGAACAAACCTGTTCTCGCAAGCGGCTTGACGAACTTGCAGACGAAATCCGTTTTGCCAGGCAAGAGATCGATAAAACGGACAAGGCGTTGGAGAAATTTAATGAGATACGCCATTTGCTTGGACGGCGGAAGTCGTTGGAACAAGAACTTAATGACCAGGAACAGCAAGCTGCCAATGCTCTGAACGAAATGAGGAACCTCGTTTGTAAAGCATCAGCCCTGATTGTGGCACCAACCGTGATTAATGTGTTTGAACATATCGAACGGCAGAAACAAAAAGGCGAAATTCCCTCAGAAATTCGCCGTGACTTGATCGAACGAATCTTGACGGAAAAACAATGCATATGTGGTAGAGAGGTATGCAAAGGATCAGACGCCTATTCGCATATCATTGACTGGTTGAAGCGTACAAGTGATGTTACGACACAGGATGCGGCACTCAACCTGTGGCGTTATTTGAGCGAAGTACACAATCACTTTAACGACGATGCGGACCTTGTCGAAAACCGATTACAACAATACGGAAATATTCATAGTACCATTGCTAATATCAACCGTAGTCTCGAAAATGTCAGCAAACAGATAGGTACGCCGGAACGGCAAGATGCCACTAAGCTCGATGAACATCGCAAGAAACTCCAGGAGAGCATTATAGCTTTGGAGGCGAATGCCCGCGTCACTCAGACACAATTAGAGCAACTTCAACAGGAGAATAACCGGCTTCGTGCACTACTTAAAGAAGAAAAATTGAAGGTCGGACGGAACGACGAACTGTCGAGAAGATCAATCTTGGCACGTGACACTCAAGACGCACTCACTGATGTTTACTATCAATTCACATGTGAGATAAAGGATTTAATAGGCAAGTCTGCCACACAACTTTTCCGTGAACTTTTGGATGAGGAGGGACGGAAGAATCTTCGGACAATTGTCGTCAATGATGATTATTCATTGCAGGTGCTTGATCGGTATAAAAAGCCTTTCCTCGCTAATATTTCTGCGGGTCAGCGACAGATTATGTCTATTTCCTTCATCGCCGCCCTGGCAAGAACTGCCGCGCGAGGAAATAAAATCGAAATTCCTCTTTTTATGGACTCCCCATTTGGCCGCTTATCCTATGAGCACCGGCAAAATCTTATCAATCAGGTGCCCACATTTGCTTCACAATGGATTCTCCTCGCAACTGATACCGAATTCCGAAGACAAGAGGCGCGGCTACTTAAGAACAGCGGGAAATGGGGGAAGTTCTTCATGTTACGTTCTACCAATGATGGGAACACGGTGATCATGGAACAGGATATCGGTTCTGCTCTGGCCGTTCTTCGCGATAAGGAGGATTACCAATGAAAATGGATGGGAATATTCGCGTTGCCACTGACGCCAAATACAAAGAGCTATACAATAACATGAAGAATTATGGGACTGTGGATGATTTCCATGAATTGTTTTTTCTTTGTGCATGTATTGGCTACCGGAAGGGTAGTCAAACTTCATTAAAAAGAAGCGATGATCGCTTCTGGTCACGTACGATTACTCCTCGAGAGTGGGCATGTTACTACGCCATGGTATTAGAGCAAAATGGTTTTGATTACGAAAAACTGTCAAAAGATAAGGACGTACTTGCAATCATTGAAGGCTATGCTAACGCCGGAATGGATGTCCTAATAGACGATTTCCTTGGCGATTATTTGCTTCCAGGCTCTAGGAGTAATAACCCACAACTCGACCCTGCTTTCTGCAAAGAACTTTCCAAACAATTTGTCCATTTTATATTTGAACAGTCTGAATCGGAGATTTTGGATAGCTAATGCGGAACATTTTACTTGTTGAGCCTCCCTACAAAACAAAATATCCTCCATTAGGCCTAATGAAAATCGCAGCCTATCATAAGCGACTAAATGATCGGGTTGTCTTTGTCAAAGGGTGCGTTCCTGAAATGCGTGCAGAGCGTTGGGACCGCGTGTATGTGAGCTCTCTATTTACCTATTATTGGAATCAGACAGTCAAAACAATTAAGTATTATCAAAACAGTGTGCCTCGTCGGTCCGATGTCATTGTAGGAGGAGTCTTAGCGACCCTCCTTCAGGATGATTTGGAATCAGCAACTGATGCTACGATAATACCAGGATTGCTGAATACATCAGGGATACTTGATCCCGGCGATAAAACTAGAATCGATACTCTCACGCCAGATTACAGCATCCTCAATGAAGTAAAGTTTACTTATGAACTACAAAACAGCTACATCGGATATGCGACCAGGGGCTGCCCAAATGAATGTGCTTTTTGTGCGGTCCATAAAATAGAGCCAGAGTTTAACGGATATTTGCCACTTCGCCGCCAGATACAACTTATTGAAGATCTCTACGGTGAAAAACGAGATCTCATTTTGCTGGACAACAATGTCCTGGGATCAGCCCGATTTAAAGATATTATTCAGGACATCAAATCGTTGGGCTTCGAGAAAGGAGCAACATATTCGTACAGAAATAAAGCTGGACGAATATCTACGGTAAAGCGCTATGTCGACTTTAATCAAGGGTTGGATGCCCGTTTACTCACAGATGAAAAAATGGCATTGTTGAGCGAGATTGCGATCAGACCCATCCGAATTGCCTTTGACGACATTCATTTCCGTAAATTGTATGAAGAAAAAGTTCGCTTGGCCGCGAAGTATGGGCTATCGTATCTGTCAAATTACATACTCTACAACTTCAAAGACCATCCAACAGATTTTTATGACCGGTTAAAAATAAACCTTGATCTCAATGAAGAGCTAGGGTTGCAAATTTTTTCATTCCCCATGCGTTACGTCGACTTAAAGTGCAAGAATCGTCTTTCATCTACTCCGGGCAATACCGGCAAGCACTGGAATGCCAAATTTCTTCGAGCAATTCAATGTGTACTTATCCGTACGCGTGGTCTTGTTGGAACCAAGCGCGACTATTTCTTGAAAGCCTTTGGTAAAGACCATGAGGAATTCAACAAAATCCTCCTTATGCCCGAATCCTATATCATATACCGTTTCGATCATGAGGGTGATGGTTCCACCGATTTATGGTGGTCACAAGTGTGCTCTCTCTCAAATTGGGAACGTGATATCTTTGAGAAAATAGTATGTAATCATCTCTTCCGTACGGTCAATCATGAAGAATTTTCGCCTGCAGTGAGAGGAGTACTTTCCCACTATGTCGAGGAGCATCCGCGACGTCCCAAATGAACTCACATGAATTGGCGGCCAATATTATAGATGCCATGCTTATCCGGTTAGCACAGGTTCATCTGATTCCGCAGGGTCGAGGGATCAGAGACCCGACCACAGAACGTGACTGTGGGACGTTCCATCAGTAAATAATTTCCTTAACATGCAGGAATTACAGACGACAACAGAGCGTTTCAGTGCCATCGATTCAATCAAAGGGGGGCAAGTCTGCTGTTGACTCTTGCCTCTAATTTCCGGAAACAGTAATAGTCAACAGCAGACTTAACCCCTTGACTTCTGAATAAGGCAAAAAAACGTTTGGAACCGGAAAGAGGTAATTTATGACAAGAAAAGAAGCAGAAATGGACGCAAAAAAATTAAATGAGCGGGAACCACAATGGTTTTGCCCGTTGATCAACGGGCAGTGTAAAAAAGACTGCATAAACTTTACGCCTGCTTTTGTGGAGAGTACTAACAAGGAAAGCAATGGCATGCTGCATGATGCAAAAGATGGCAGTTTTGCTGCGGAAGGATTTGTTTGTTCCAACGCAATGTTCACCGGAAGTTTTGCAATATAGAGGACATAAGACGCCGTAAATAAATAAATCATCGTTTTTTGTGTTGACAACGATTGTTGGAAGTTGGTATCATCCCTCCATGATGCCTCCAGTAGTCGCAGAAGCACTTTCGAAAAAATTCAATTCACTCAAAGTCGAATTGGATGAGCGCTCGCGTCGAATTTGGGCCGCGACCGAAGCGTTGGCCATAGGCCATGGAGGAATCAAAGTCGTAGCGAAAGCGACAGGCATCGCTGAAAGCACCATTCGCATTGGGAAAAAAGAGCTTCAGCAAGGCATTTCAACAAAACCCACGGAAGGACCTCCGCGTCGTATAAGGCGAAAAGGGGGAGGACGTAAACCGTTAACGGAATTCGATAATTCGTTGGTGTCAGCTCTTGATGCCTTGGTGGAACCGGGTGCTCGGGGAGATCCCATGAGTCCTTTACGGTGGACCTGTAAAAGCACTCGCAAACTTGCCAAAGAACTTAAAAACCAAGGACATAGTGTTAGTCACACCAAAGTCGCTCAGTTGCTTCGAGCTCTTGGGTACAGTCTTCAAGGCACTCGAAAAACCAAGGAGGGATCAACCCATCCTGATCGTAATGCGCAATTTGAATATATTTACGAAAAAGTCAAAAGCTTTCAAAAAGTCGGCCATCCGGTCATCTCTGTGGATGCAAAAAAAAAGGAACTTATAGGTGATTTTGCCAATAAAGGAAAAGAATACCAACCCAAGGGCAACCCTGATCCAGTTCGAGTCTATGATTTCTTGGATAAAAATTTAGGCAAGATCACCCCTTATGGTGTCTACGATGAGGTCACAAATTCTGGTTGGGTGAGCGTTGGAGTTGATCATGATACAGCCCAATTTGCGGTCGAATCGATCCGCTGCTGGTGGGTGAAGATGGGTTGTAAGACCTATCCTCAAGCCACTGAATTGCTCATTACGGCCGATGGTGGCGGCAGTAATGGCAGTCGGTGCCGTCTGTGGAAAGTGGAACTTCAAAAACTGGTCAATGAAACAGGCATTTCGATAAGCGTGAGCCATTTTCCTCCTGGCACAAGTAAGTGGAACAAGATAGAGCACCGAATGTTTTCACATATAACAGAAAATTGGAGAGGTCGTCCCCTTATTAGCCGAGAAGTGGTCGTGAACCTTATAGCCAATGCATCGACAAGCGCTGGTTTGCATATTCAGGCTGCATTGGATCTCAACGAATACCCTACAGGAATCAAGGTTTCCGATGAGCAGATGAAAAGTCTAAACTTATATCCCGGTGATTTTCACGGGACCGATTGGAACTACACGATCAAATCTACGGCATAAAAGATTGAGTTATTGTTTTACAGCTCCTAAAGTAAAAAGGGGAGCACGTCTAAAGATTTTCGGGATGAATTGCTGCGTGTTGCCCGATTCTGGAAACCGAATCTTAACAACGGCGTTCAGATTACGACATCCCCCCTGTGGAAGCTGTTTCAGCACAAACCATGGCGGAAAAAGCTCAAAGGGACCTGGGAAAACTGGAAATGGGCGATTAAGACTGACCCACCTGGCTTACAGCATCTGGCAGGACCGGGTTGTCGCCGCCTGCCACAAAGACTGGAGTTACGCCATCGCCCACGATTTGGAAGCGAATTTCTGGGAGGAAATCAAAGAGGGAGCCGACCGCAAAGGAAACCCCAAAACCAAATGGGCGCCGAAGGATTTGTCGGAAAAGGATTTGCGACGGATCTTGAATGAAAAAACCGGGAGATAGCGTTCCCGGTTTGGGACAGGCAGTGGACGTGAGATTTTGGAGAGAGACAGAAGAATGAAATTTGAAGAATACAAATCCGGTGTGTACCGTCAACAGTACCAGTACAAAAGCTTTCTCCCCGGAAAGATCAACCACGAATGGACTTGGGATGATCCCCGGATCAATGTCCTGTTGGAAAAGGCAACCAAGGCGCTGGGGGAATTAAACGCATTTACCCTGATTGTGCCTGACGTGGATCTTTTCATTCAGATGCATGTGATCAAAGAGGCCAACACCTCCAGTCGTATTGAAGGCACACGAACCGAGATGGATGATGTTGTGCTGGATGAGGAGGATGTTATCCCTGAGCGCCGCGATGATTGGGGGGAGGTCCGAAATTATATTGAGGCAATGAATACGGCGATCCATGCGTTGAAAGAATTGCCCCTTTCTCTTCGTTTGCTTCGGAATGCCCACGCCGTTCTTATGTCGGGTGTGCGCGGCGAGAAAAAAACGCCTGGTGAGTTCCGCCGAAGTCAAAACTGGATAGGGGGTGCTTCGCTGTCGGATGCCGCCTATATTCCGCCCCATCAACAGGATATGCCGGAGGTTCTTTCGGATATGGAGGCATTCTGGCACAATAAGCAGATCCAGGTGCCCCACCTCATCCGCATTGCCATCAGTCATTATCAATTCGAAACGATCCACCCGTTTCTCGACGGCAATGGCCGGATCGGCCGTCTTCTGATAACACTGTACCTGGTCAGTCACGGCTTGTTAGCCAAACCGTCGCTCTATCTGTCGGCACACCTGGAAAAACATCGGGGGGCATATTACGATGCCCTGACCCGGGTTCGGGAATCAAACGATATGGGCCACTGGTGCCGCTTTTTCCTGCAAGCCGTGTCTGAAACCGCGGAGAATGGAAAACAAACATTCCAAAGGATACTGAGCCTCCGGCAGGACCTTGAGCGCCTGATTGTCTCCCTGGGCAGACGTGCGGAAAACGGTCGCAGGTTGATTTATCACCTGTATGAGCATCCCGCGGTGACCGTTCATCAGGTGATGGAAGTTCTGAATGTTCAGTTCAACCCAGCCGGCAATCTGATTGCTGCGTTGATGGATATGGGCATTCTGAAAGAAATTACCGGACAACAGCGCAACAGGGTATTCCTTTTTGAGCCGTACCTCAAAATTTTTGCAGATAGTGAAAGTGAAACATAGGGATTCTTATTTCACTTTCATGTGTGTAAAATGAAATAACGAACATGAACCGGACATTTCGGTAATTGGCATGATGATGGGCATGTTCCCGTAACTATTTGAACTATCATCTTTTAGTCAGATCCAAGTTTTTATGAAACGGACATAACCGGACACAAACCGGACATCCGGGGTGAGTTAGATGGAGATCAAGTAAGGGCTTTATCGACGGAGGGTCGGGCCAAACTAACAACCTAAAATAAAGGATAAAAGGGTAAAAACGAGATCCGATTTTCGGCCTATATGATCTTTTTTATGGTCAAAAAATGAATTATAGACAGAGACGCCCACGGCAGGAATGAAGCGGGCTTGTTTGAAATAAAAAATGCTTGCTGGGAAGAAAGGACGCGGAACGTCCCGGAAGTGCGTTTGCACCCGGCGTATGGGAACGAGACAATCTATCCTGAGCGAACTTGATTTAGAAGAAGATCCGATTCCCCGATGCTGAGGACATGATTGGCTCGATTGATGTTATTACGGACTACTATGACGTTTCAGATGGACTGCTCCATTACAATTCTGAATCTAAATCGTATCTGAAACAGCTAAGTGAAGCAAAGGGTGATTTCAACGAAAACACAATCCGGAGGTTCTCCGAAGCCTTTGAAAAAGCCGCTGCACTTGAATTTCATGACCGCGCGTGGATGGTGTGGGGTGTGAACAACAGGGTCCATGCTGTGGAGGGCACAACCTTCAACCCTTTTGGGGCAAAAGGTGCGGGCAGGCAGCCGCTCATCATGTGGTTGACGCAATTGATCTCGCCGAGACCGGATTTTCAGTTTCACGAAGTCTCGCATCCGCAAGGGCGGGTGGTGATGCTTGAAATTCATCCACCGCGTAGCGTGCCCCTGGCTTTCAAGGGGGCTCGCTACATCCGCATCGACAGCCACAAATCAAGGCTTTCCGAACACCCTGCCAGAGAGGCCCGGCTCTGGGAAGCGCTCGGGGATTCTGAGGACTGGTCCGGACACATCCTACCTGAGGCTACGCTTAACGATTTGGATCCGGAGGCCATCGCGTTTGCCAGGGCTAAATTTTCTGAATATCTTATCAAGAGTGAGACCGATAGCGGCCGCCACGGCAAAATCCTGGCCGATGTCAACGCATGGGATACATCGACTCTCTTGAATAAAGCCCGAATAACGAAACAGGGCTGTATAACTCGTTCTGCACTGTTGCTGCTTGGCCGCGATGAAGCCGCGCATTTTCTGGCCCCAGCTGATGTCAAAATCAGTTGGATTCTTCACGACGAAAAGAACCGACCTGTCGGTGGGCAGCATTTCAGTCTGCCTCTGCTAATGACTCCGGACGCACTCTTCAAGCGTATCCGAAATGTAACGACGGAATACATGCCCGACGGCACGTTGTTTCCGACCCCGATATCTCAGTATGACCCATGGGTTATCCGTGAGGCATTGCAAAATTGTATCGCCCATCAGGATTACCGTTTGGCAGGAAAAATCAACGTTGTTGAGCATCCGGACAGGCTTTTGTTTTCCAATCTGGGCACCTTCATTCCACCCAGCATCGAATGGATGCTAGAACATCAGTCCCCTCCTGAACACTATCGTAATCAATGGCTCGTTGAGGGCATGGTCCGGCTTCGTATGATCGACCAGATCGGCAGCGGTATCCGCCGGATGTTCGAAACCCAGAGGGAACGATTTTTCCCCTTGCCGGATTATATGATTGATCCTGAAACGACCGGCAAACCACGGGTTGAAGTCTCCATCTGCGGCAAAATTCTGGATGCCAAATATACACTTCTCCTTATGCGCAGACCCGACCTAACACTCCAACATGTCCTGCTGCTCGACCGGATACAGAAAAGAAAAAGAATTGAACCGGCAATGGTCAGACAGTTAAAAACTTCAGGGCTGATCGAAGGCCGCTCGCCCAACCATTATATTTCGGCCAGGGTGGCGGAATGGACCGGCCAAAAGGCTCGATACATTCGTAATCGGGCTCTGGATGATGACTATTACCGACAACTGCTTCTCGAATATCTCCAGAAATACAAACGGGCGAGCCGCAAGGAACTGGATGTGCTGTTGTTGCCAAAGCTCTCCGAGGTGCTCACCCCTGAGCAAAAACAGCATAAAATAAAAAATATCATCCAATCTCTTCGTCGAAACGGAATCATTCGTAACACGGGTTCAAACAAGGCCCCGTCCTGGACTCTGGTTGAGGGAAAGTTTATTTCTAAAAGTCCGTTGAAAAAAAATGATTAGCAACAGTCATTATCCATTGAAAATACATAACCATTGGATTTGATAGATCATTTTATTTCTATGGGCATTTCCAATATCCACAAACCAAACTGGCCTGAAGCGGGGGCTAACAACTGGTTCGAGATCGGCGTGAACGACCTATCCCCTCAGAAGTGCCTGGAAACGAAGGTGAATATTTACATAAACTGACTTTCTGAAAGTGAAATAAGAAAATCCTTATTTCATTTTTACAGTCGTAAAATGAAATTACAAAACACTTTTTTCAATCGCCTTTTCCCAAAAACCGTCGAATATTATCTTCCAACTCTTCCACTTTTTCGTATCCAAGGTCAATGGTGCGATTTATTTTTTTCCTGTCCAGGGTCACGAATTTGACGGGCGGCATTTTATCCGGGCAGATAATCAGTGCGCGGGGTGGGTTTTCAAGTGCCATCTGTTCCAGCAGAGCGACCTGGGAATTGTAAATCTGTGCCGCCTCCCAGAGCTTCTCCAACATCCAGTCGTATTTCTGGAAATACCGCCAGAAAAGGGCCCGTTCCAGAAAATTCGGGGGTTCATTCTCACAATCGGTGGGTTTCGTGAGAATGGCCAGAACTCTTGAGGTCTTTTCAGCTGGGAGACCCTGTAGCGGAAGGGGATTTACGATTGCGCCATCCACGTATTCGCGGCCATTCATCGGGACGGGCGCCGGATAACAACCCGGAACAGCCAGGCATGCCCTGATCACATCGTAAACATTGCCTTCCGCCGGATTCAAAAATGCCAGTTCCCCTTCGGGAACCGTGGCGGCAGCAAAACGGCAGGCCATTTTGTTTGCCAGAAGGGCCTGCCTGTCCAGAGGGTATCTCTTTTGGAAAATATCGTAGACGAGGCGATCAATATTCAGAATCGGTCTTTTCGTGGACAGGGCAAGGGAAGCCGCAGGGATGTTCTGGTAGCAGACGAGCTTCGGGCTGGTCAATTCGTTCCGCCAGATTTTCTCCAATTCTTTTCGTTGGCCCGCAGCAAAATAGGCCAGGATCGGAACACTGGCCGATACGGCTGCGGCAGCATCGAAATCAGCGAGTTTCTTGTCCATGAGGGCCATCAGTGCTCCTGTCGCAAATCCAGCCCTCATGGCCCCACCTTCCAGAACAAGTCCCAGCATGGCGATCACCTTTCGTGTTTCTATTTCTTAAATGTCACCCCTTTAATCCTGGCATTCTTTGCCACTTTGAAAATTGATGTGAAAACCACCACCGCCTTTTGTTCCTCATCGAAAATGGTTGCCTTACCTTTAAGCACCCTGTCTTCCAGGACTTTTGCACGCGCCCTGGCGGT
>Ga0222678_1000396_pt1 | contig 20020 bp, 15 predicted proteins | sample AntAcemetagen937_FD_179801 | JGI IMG/M metagenome (GOLD analysis project Ga0222678, IMG submission 179801) | Saline water microbial communities from Ace Lake, Antarctica - #937 | ecosystem: Environmental > Aquatic > Non-marine Saline and Alkaline > Saline | place: Antarctica: Ace Lake... | reverse complement strand
AGCGACGACGAGTCCTGGAGACTCACCGCCGTCTTTGGCATGGGTTATATTCGAGGGTTCAATACCCAGATCCTCGAGGCGTTAGAAAACGAAAACGATGACATTCACTATCAGGCGGTTTGCGCTGCGGGGAACTGGGAAGTGGATGCCGCCTGGTCGCACATTGCAAGTCTCGCCACCACAGAGTTGACGGACAAATCGTTGCGGCTGGCGGCTATTGAGGCAGTGGCCAACATCCGTCCGCAAGAGGCATCAGAGCTTCTCTCTGAACTGACCCAATCTGATGACGAAGACATTGTCGATACGGCCTACGAGGCCATGGCTATGTCTGGGTGGTTTCCGGACGAGGATTACTATGACGAGGACGATGACGAAGATGAAAAAGTCCTCCACTGAAATATCCCCCCTCATTCACCCCCAACCTTCTTCTGTCGGGCCAGTACCCAGTAAAGGAATCATCCATTTACGCTTGATTATTTCGGGCTTTATGCATGAATCCGAAATGGCTGAATATCAAAATTGATGGTTTCGTAAAAAGTCTCCAAGGCCGTCACTCCCGCGAACGCGGGAGTCTCCCGCCGCGGCGGGATTGATTTCCCTGGATTCCCGCGTTCGCGGGAATGACAATAACGGGTGCTTTCTGACTTTTTACGAGTTTGTCAAAATTGAATGACAAAAGTTGATAAGAGAAAGAATGAAAAACAATAACCACTTTTAAATCTTAAGAGAAACCAAATAATAGTCAAGAGTAGACCTCCTTTACCGTTTTCAGGAATACAGCGATTTACTGAATAATTATGTCAAAGAGCAGAAAACCTCAGTATTATCAAGACTCGTTAACAGCAAAAACTCCATAAAACTTTGGACTCTCAAGATATGAATGATTTTAACATATTAATCATTGGTTCCGGTCCAGCCGGCCTGTTCACAGCGATCTGGCTTGAACGTATGGGTGTTGACAGGATTGCGATTTTCGACCGGAATCAGTATCCCTCAGGCGGGTTGCTGAACGACGGCAAACTGAATTTCGATTACCGGGTTGGGATTGACCTTGATGAGCTTCAGATTGGAAGGGTTGAGGCTCAGGACTTGATGCACGACGTAAAGCAGGTCTTTATTAAATTTCCCCGTTGTCAGCAGGTTACTTTTATTGAAAATAATGAAAAAATCGACGCATGGAGAAAGATTGCAGGGGAAAGGGACGTAGAGTTTATCGCCCCTGAGCAGTGGCACTACGGAACTGATAATGGCAGGCAATTCGTTGATTATCTGCGTAACCAGCTTAGTCACACTACTTTTTTCCTCGGCACCGAGGTTATCTCTATTGAAAGAGAGAATGTGAGATTTTGCTTTGTATGCCGCAAAGACCGGAAAAGGAAAAAGTATTTTGGAAAAACCGTTCTTGTTTCCCCGGGGCGCGGAGGCGCATACTGGTTTAGAGACGTTTCTGAAAAAATTGGAGTTAATAACAATTTTGGCCCTATTGATGTGGGTATTCGTGTGGAACTGAACAGAAAGTTTTATGATTCAATAACCGATGTTGTATACGACCCCAAGTTTATTTTTCACACAAAGCACCACGATGACAGGGTAAGAACATTCTGTACCAACCCGGGTGGCAGGGTAAGGATTGAAAATTACGGTAATTTCAAGCTGGTCAACGGTGATGCTCTTTTCGATCGCAAGACAGAAAATACAAATTTTGCACTGATAAACACGGTTTTTCTGACACAACCCTTTTCTGACACCACTGAATTTGGCCGGATGATTGCCAGACAATTTTTCCTGCTGGGTGGCGGCAGGCCGATTGTTCAGAGAATTGGAGACTTCAGGGAGGGAAAAAGGAGTTCTCAATCAACATTTAACAGCAAAACTCGTCACTTCGACCGCTGCAGGGCTACCTATAATGCAGTACCGGGAGACATTACGCTCGGCCTGCCTGCGCGTATCGTAGATAATCTGTGGGAATCTCTGAAAACTCTTGACAAGATTGTGCCCGGTATTCTTCACCCTTCAACCTTGTTGTATGCACCGGAGATCAAATTTTTTGATACCCATTTCTCAACTGACCGACATCTCGAAACAAATATTGAAGGTATCTTTGTGGCCGGCGATGGTACAGGGAAAAGTCGTGGAATTGTGGGAGCGGCTGTCTCAGGAATAATCGCTGCAGAGGGAATTGGAAAAAAATATTTCTGCAAAAAATAAGATATAAAGAGGGGGTTCTTTATGAATAGGGGGTCATCTACGCTTGACTTTTTCTACTGCTTTATGCATGAATCCCCAATGGCTGAACATCAAAATTGAATGGCAAAAGTTGATAAGAGAAAGAATGAAAAACAAAAAAAGTAACCTCTGCTAACTTTGATGGCCTCGTAAAAAGTCTCCAGGGCCGTCACTCCCGCGAACGCGGGAGTCCAGAAGCGGCTGATTTCCCTGGATTCCCGCGTTCGCGGGAATGACAATAACTGGTGCTTTCTGACTTTTTACGAGTTGATCAACTTTGCGCCTGCGGTGAAATGCCTAACTGCACAGTTCGAAAGGACTTAAGTGCAATTTGTAAACAACCAACCGAGGAAATCTTTTTGATACAAAAAGGTCCATACAGAAAACATATCTACTGGCTGACGAGAGATGAAGAGGCCCGTTTGAGGGATGAACTCCGTTCCCGGGAGATCAAATTAAAGAATGCCAAGGGGATTGTCTGTACCCCTTTGGATGTGATAAACAAGATTTCAAGCGTGGCGCCTGAGGTGTGGAACGATACCTGCAGCAGGCAGGGAAGCTGGTACAGGACATCGGAAAAGAATGGCCTCTATCTCATAGTCAGCTCCTTTGAATTGGAAGATTACGAGGATCAAAAGTCCGCGGTCCTGACGGAATCAGATTTTGTTCCACCGAGACTGGCTTCTTTAGAGAATAAGAAAGCACTTTCAGAGGACCCCCGGCTCAGGGAGAGCATACCTGAAGATTGGGAGCAGGTTGAGGAAATAGAGAAAAGGATTTATCTGAGGTGGGCCAAGAGACTCGGTTCAGATGTCCAGGAATACGACTTTCTCTACCTGTCTCATACAGCCAACCATGCGAACTTCATCAACCCTCACTTTTTTGTTGAGGATAAGGACGGGGTTATTCCTTATTCCATTGACAAAAGCGCCCACCTCTGTTCCTGTTGCGTGGAGCTGTTTCAGGTCTTAGGGGGTGAATTTCACAGGAAACTGGTCGCCCCCTGCCCCGGGGCCACGATCTTTGCCCGCCTGAAACCAAACCGTTACCTGCTGGTGGAAAAAGCTTAGGCACCTTTCCCGGCATCCTAAAACCCGAAGAGACCTCCAGGAGATATGAGAATGAAAATCCCCTTCAAGGAATATTATCAAGCGGTCGTTGCCCACCGGGAAGAGTTTCTTAACACCGTTGTTTATATCTTAGCCATATTTGCTGTCGGGGCCATCTCCTGGTGGATCTTCAATATGGTTATGAACAGGCTTGAGAAAAAGTATAATAAGCGCCCGTTCTTTGAGAAAAATCGGCGCTTGTTCTTTCTACTGAAGCGTGCAGGCCATTACTGTATCCTTGTTGCAGTGGGTACGGGCCTAATCAACCACTTCGATTTGCCGATCGTTCATAAAATGTTCGGCGCATTCATGATTATGCTCTTAGCGTCCATTGCCTGCAGCATCATCAACAGCCTCCTGCCATATTTGGAACATACCCTCGCCAAAAAGACAGACACCAAAGTGGATGACGTGATTATAAATCTGTCAAAGAAATTCTCAGGCATAATCATCTATACTGCAGGCGGGATAATGGCCCTCGACAAGCTCGGTCTGAATGTCATGCCTTTTGTTGCGGGTGCAGGTGTGGCGGGTATTGCCATCGGATTTGCAGCCAAGGATACACTTTCAAACCTCATTTCCGGAGTACTTTTAATAATAGATCGCCCTCTCAAGGTAGGGGACCGTGTTGAGATCTGGGCTGCTCCAAAGAACTCTGCCACCTGGGGAGACGTGGTCGATATTGGTCTCAGGGCCACCAAGATCAGGACCACGGACAACATCGTGATCATCGTCCCAAACAATGAGATCATGAACCGCGATATCGTCAATTACACGGCTATTTCTGATGAAATCAGGGTCAGGATCCCGATAGGGATCTCCTATGAATCAAACCTAAAGAAGGCAAAAGAGATTATAATTGGAATCAGTCTCCAGTTGGACTGGGTCATGAGAGACCCGGCGCCCAAGGTAGTGGTGAGGAATTTTGGGGAATCGTCCGTTGACCTGCAGGCCCGGGTATGGATTAGCGACCCCCGTCGGCGGATGGATACCATCTCTTATATTACAGACAACGTAAAAGAGGCCTTTGACCGGGACGGGATCGAGATCCCCTATCCGAAACGGGAGATCTTTATCAGGAACGAGGCTCCTTGAGGTCATCGCACATCATTCATGTTGTCCTGTGGTCCCCACTGGTGCAGAGGGCAATCTTCGCAGAGCGGATTCTTACGGCAGTAATTCTTCCCGGTCTGTACGATCAATGCGTGAAACTCGTTGAAAAGGGACACATCTTCAGGGAGGTGATCCATAAACAGCTCCTGCATATCATAGTAGGTTGCCTCTTCTCCAGCCATGGCGTGCCTGCTCAATATCCGGTGGGTATAGGTGTCAATAACAAAGAGAGGTCTCTTTGCAGCATAAAGAATAATGCTGTCCGCGGTTTCAGGCCCCACACCGTTTACAGAAAGAAGGCCTTCCCTGAGACGATCGGTATCTTCCTGTAGAAGACCCGCGAGATCTCCATCGTATTGATCAAAAATAAAATTGATCAGATTTTTTAATCTCTTTGCTTTGATGTTGTAGTAGCCTGCCGGTCGGATTACCTCGGCCAAATCCTCTACTGATAGAGAGACAAGACGATCTAAGGAGACCAGGTCCTTATTCTTGAGGTTTGAAATCGCCTTTTCCACATTGGTCCAGTTTGTATTCTGGGTAAGGATCGCCCCAATCATCACCTCTAATTCAGTCTTGGCAGGCCACCAGTTCTGGGGACCAAAATGAGCAAAGAGGAGATCGAACATCTCCATCAGTCTTTGACCCGATAAGCTATGGGGTGTGAATTGAAATTTCTTAATCGTAATCATACTCTTAATCATAATCTGTAGCCGTTCACGGGTTCCCCGCCCAGCGGGATCTTCGACAGGGTTCAAAGGTTCCCCGCTTAAAAACGGGATCTTCGACAAGGTTGCTTGCTTGATGGTCTCGTAAAAAGTTTCCAAGGCCGTCACTCCCACCGCGGGACTGATTCTCCTGGATTCCCGTTTTCACGGGAATGACAATAACAGGTGCTTTCTGACTTTTTACGGGTTCATCTTTCTTAATCATAATCTTTGATGGTCTCGCAAAAAGTCTCCAGGGCCGTCACTCCCGCGAAAGCGGGAGTCCACAAGTGGTTGAGTTTCCTGGATTCCCGCTTTCGCGGGAATGACGAAAACAGGTGCTTTCTCACTTTTTACGAGTTCATTATGATTAAGATTATGAGCAAACATACTGCAGGCACCAAGTATATCTTGACAGGTGAAAGAAGATACCTTAGATTTTCCGCTCGTGTCAATGAAGCAGTAGACAATCTCTTAAAGATTCAAATGACAAAATTTCTCAACTTTAGGCACTTTAGTTCACTTTAGTCACTTTACATAATTATAAGACAAATTCTCATGGCAAAAGATAATAAACTCGCCAATACCCGCAACATAGGGATTATCGCTCATATTGACGCGGGCAAGACCACTGTGACAGAACGTGTCCTCTTTTACTCCGGTCGTGTTCATAAGATGGGCGAGGTCCATAATGGCGAAGCCACCATGGACTGGATGGCGGAGGAGAGGGAAAGGGGGATCACCATCACCTCGGCAGTCACCTCTTGCGAGTGGCTGGGGCACACCATTAACATAATCGATACGCCCGGTCATGTGGATTTCACCATCGAGGTCGAACGCTCGCTCCGCGTATTGGATGGCGCCATAGGAGTGTTCTGCGCCGTGGGGGGCGTGGAGCCCCAATCTGAGACGGTGTGGCGCCAGGCAGACAGGTATAAGGTCCCAAAAATAGCTTTCATAAACAAGTTGGATCGGATCGGGGCCGATTTTTTCAAGGCAGTAAAGATGATCAAAGATCGTCTTGGGGCCCTTCCCCTTATTCTTCAGATACCCTGGGGAGTGGAGGATAATTTCAGAGGAGTGATTGATCTTATCAAGATGAAGGCTATTCTGTGGGAAGATGAAATGTTAGGGACCGAATACAGTGAGGCACCTGTCCCGGAGGAACTGACTGAAGAGGTTGCTAAGTACAGGGACCTCCTCTTAGAAACCTTGGCCGACAGGGACGACCTTGTAATGGAGAAGTATCTGTCAGAGGAGGAAATCCCTATCAAGGAACTGAAAGCGGCCATACGTACTGCCACTATCAAAATGGAACTGGTCCCGGTTTTCTGCGGGGCTGCCCTGAGAAATAAAGGGATACAGCCTCTCTTAGACGGGATAGTTGAGTACTTGCCAGCTCCTGTTGATGTTCCGCCCATTACCGGAAGCAATCCCCTTACAGGAGAGGAGGAATCGCGGCAGGCAATAGATAGGGGGCCCTTTACCGCCCTTGCTTTCAAGGTAATGATGGATCAGGGGAGGAAGATGACTTATCTCCGGATCTATTCCGGCACTGTCAAGGCCGGCAGTCCGGTTTACAACCCCGGCAAGAACCTCAGCGAGAAGCCTGCGCGGCTCTTGAAGATGCATTCTAACAAGAGGGAACGCATCGGTCATGCCTCTGCAGGCGATATCGTCGCCGCAATGGGTCTCAAACTCACGACCACCGGCGATACTCTCTGCGACGAAGAAAAACCGATCCTGTTGGAACCAATTCAGTTCAATGATCCGGTGATAAGTGTGGCAGTGGAGCCCAAGAGTATCCAAGAACATTACAAGCTTTTAGCCGCCCTCAGTAAATTAGCCGATGAAGATCCCACATTTAGGTTCAAGATCGACGAGGAAACTGGCCAGACCCTTATTTCCGGCATGGGGGAATTACACATTGAGATCATCATAGGGAGGCTCAAGCGGGAGTTTTCGGTGGAAGTGAATCAGGGAAAGCCGCAGGTAGTATACAGGGAAACAGTGACCATACCTGTGGAGCACGAAGGTCTCTTTCAGAGAGAATTGGCTGGGCAAGAACATTTTGCAGGTGTACGGATCGAGATTTCACCTTTGCCAAGGGGTTCAGGAAACCGCTTTGTCGACAAGTGCAGAGATTCTGAGCTTGCAGAGGAGTTCTTGGATGCGATCAGCCATGGAATCACAGAGGCTGAAGCGGGTGGAACCCTAATGGGTTATCCCGTAATCGACGTGCAAACAACCCTGCTTGATGTCCAGGTAAAAGAGACTTCCTCTGACGTAATGGCCTTTAAGGCGGTCGCCAACATGGCCTTCAGGTCCGCATTTCAAAAAGGTGTACCTGTTCTCTTGGAACCGATCATGAAGACCGAGGTCCTGGTGCCGGATGAATTTACAGGAGAAGTCATTGGTGATCTGAATGCCAGACAGGGAAAAATCGGGCAGATCGTCAGCAATGGAACAATCCAGATCCTCACCGCGAATGTCCCGCTTTCTCGGATGTTCGGATATTCCACTGCTCTACGGTCTGCTTCCCAGGGGCGGGGCACTTTCACCATGCAGTTCAGCCATTATGACAGGGAATGAGGACGCCGTCCCCATCACCTACCAAACCTGCAGACGGACCTCCCCCTCGCCGTAATCGATAATCACCCCATTAGGTGTTATCTCTTTCAAAAGAGGGCCACCCTCCCCAATTTTATCCCCAACCTTGTAACGATGCATGTTGATAAATACCAGACGTTCAGCCGGGTCTTTGGAATATGAATGCACATTGATCTGCAGCTTCCCCAATTTCTCTTTAATTTTGTAGGGAAGTTCTCCAAATAAGGGGATAGCCTCTATTCTCTTCCTATCAACCTCCTCCTTTGCCGCGGGGGAGGGAGAAGGCTTGACAGGACTAACCGCCACTGCTTCTGCCTGCTTTTCGACCGCTTTTCTTTGACCTGATGCTGCAGGTTCCATGGAGGCCTTTTCAGGGCTTGAAGATACCGATGAAGATGGTTGAACAGGCTCCCTTTTTTCCACTGCCGCCACAGGGCCGGGGCTGGGGTCGGGGATTTTCTCTGCTGTGGAAACCGGCTTAGGGTCAGGCGCTTTCTCAACCGGTTTGGATTTTGTCTTTGATGGGGCAATCTTTTCTACTACGATTTTGGTAGGCCGAGATGGTTTAGCCTCCTGAACCGATCTCCGGGCAGACTGAGGGGTTGATGCGTGTCCTGGAGATCTCTTTAGCTGCAAACTCTCGCTGTCCGGGGAAGAGGGAGGGAGGCGCGTTTTTTCAATGGTCTTTGGAGCCGATAAAGGGAGGGACGCTGATTCACCTTTAGGCAGAGAAGACTTAACAGGACCTGGTCCCTCTGGCCATAGCATCAACCCAACAACGATGGCGCCTACTAAAAAGGACCCGCATAGCCAGAGCCAGGGCCGGATGTTAGTATGCCCGGACAGGTCATTCTCCTCATATACCGCGCTTAAGTCAGGAGCCCGTTCGAGCCGCCGTTCCCGGTCTGACCGTTTAAGCGCTTCAAGGATGAATGACATGCTTCTCTCCGTTTTGGGACTGCATGTATAACAGCGGGATGAAATGATCTGCTGTCCCCGTATTCAATTGGATCAATGTCTGCTCCCCGACAATGCCATCCGCCTTTACGAAATGAGCGCGCTGAAAGTCCATTACCCGCCTTTTCAACATATCGTCAAACAACGGGCTGGGTGATGGTGCATCGGGTTTGCCCTGCGTACCTTCGAGACGGTCCAATTGCGACCTCAACCAGAGCACGTCAGGACCTGTATCCCTCTCCTTGATGACAGATGAATCAAGCGGCGCCGGCTTCCATAGAAGGATAAAATCACCGAACCAGAAGGGTTCTATCCCGGCCCGGTCCAAGGTTACCTGTTGAGTGCCGAAATCCAACGTGATATCCCTCTCTTCCATTAACACAACTGCGGCATAATGCCGGCGCTGATTTCCATCTATTAATTCCAAAATTACGGGGCGATTCAGATTACGCAGGGTTGTCCAGTTACCCCTGCCGCTAAAACAGCGCAGACCACCCTTGGTTGCTCGCTCACAGATCGTCATCCCGGGTAAAACAGGGTATACCGTCTGCCACTGTTTGAACAGGATTGCAAAGGCTGAATCTTTGTCTGTTTTTACCTCTCCGGCCTCTAATAAATCACCAACTCTAATAGAAGCGTCACCCGCATCCTCCGTTTCCGCCTCGCCTGAGCTATCAGAGGTCACATTTGTTTTTAGGCTTTCCGGGGGCGTGGCTTGCGCCTCTATATTCTTTTCCCCTCTCTCCAACTGCACCTCCCCGTCCGCTGGACCAACGGCTGGGGCGGACTTGGGCAATTTTTCCTCTGTCACGATAGCCTGTCTATGGATAATCGGCCAATCTAAGAATTGCCAGCCTGCCCCTAAGATCAAAAGCACTAAGAGGGCAACCGCCCATCCAAACAGCCTGCGGGGCCGCAATAGAAGTCCCGGACCCATTACCTCCGATGCGGCCTTGCGTGCTAATCGCCTGTTAACACGGTCGCGCTGTTTGGCATAGGCGCCAAGTAGCGCCCTATCGCAAATGGTATTGATAACACGGGGAACGCCCCCGGACAGCCTGTGCACCAAATGGAGCGTCCCCTTAGTAAACAAATTTCTTTTGCAGCCGGCAACCTCCAAACGATGCTGGATATAGGCAGCCGTTTCATTCAGCAGTAGGGGGGGCAAGTGATACCGGGCAGTGATCCGCTGGCCTAACTGGCGCAGCTCAGGTTGTGCCATCATGGTCTGCAGCTCAGGTTGACCGATAAGGAGGATCTGCAAGAGCTTTTGGGTAGTAGTTTCAAGATTGGTCAACAAACGGACCTGCTCTAATACATCAGTACTCAGGTTTTGGGCCTCGTCGATAATCAACACTGTTCGACGGCCTTTGGCATGTATTTCCATAAGATGGAGGTTAAGCAGGTCGATCAACACCTTGAGGCTTTCTGTGGCGGGTGGATATGAAACATTTAACTCATCGCAAAGGGAGGCAACTAATTCCAAGGCCGTCTGTTTTGGGTTCAGGACAAGGGCTACTTCCACCCCTTCGGGGACCTGCTCTAACAGACTACGGCACAGGGTGGTCTTGCCGGTCCCGACCTCGCCGGTCAAGAGGACAAAGCCACCCCTCTCGCCCATCCCGTACAGGAGATGCGCTAACGCCTCACGATGACGCTGGCTCATAAAGAGAAAGCGGGGATCAGGGGTGAGAGAAAAGGGATTTTCAGTAAGACCAAAATATGCGCTGTACATGAGTCCTTTAGGGTTTGCCGAAAGCCGGCTTTCTCTTTTCCAAAAAGGCCGCTATCCCTTCCCTTCCGTCGGGTTGATCCGCGGCCCAGGATAAGAGATTTCGCTCATTTTCCAACTGAGCTTCAAGGGGGGTGTTGAAGGAATCGGTTATCAGCTTCTTCGAAGCCGCAAAGGAGCTGAGAGATCCCTTTTTAACCCGCCGGATCAGTTCAACCGCTCTATTCATCCCGTCTCCGTCATCTACAACCTCGGTCACTATTCCCCAGGACAGGGCCTTTTCAGCGTTTATCGGTTCATCAAATGCGGCAATTTCCAAGGCCTTAGCTGTTCCGATCAATCTTGGCAGAGCATAAGTCCCCCCGCCGTCAATACTCAGGCCATTTGATGTGTACGCCTGTCTGAGAACAGCCGATGCCTCCATGATTCTAAAATCGCAGGCAAGGGCTATGGAAAAGCCTCCTCCGGCAGCAAAGCCATTTATGGCTGCCACAACCGGTTTGGGCATACGCCGGATCTCTAAGATAGCCTGATGATATCGGGCCGCTAATTCATGGAAGGCTGCGCCGTAATTATCTCCACATCCGTTTATCCACCTTAGATCGCCTCCAGCACAGAAGGCTTTCCCCTCTCCTGAAATCACTACGCCCGTCACATCCTGATCAAGGGCCAATTCTATCAGAGTATCGGCCACCAAGCGTACCATATCCAGATCAAATGAATTGTAGGCCTCAGGGCGGTTCAGGGTAACAAGGGCAATTCCGTCCGTTTTTCTCAGGCTTACCGATTTTTCCATGCCTACTCTCCTCTTTGAAATATCCACAATTTTAGTTATAATCAGGAATTATCATTGACTCTCAGTTCTTTTTTATATATGGAAAAGGGCGTTCGCGCAAGGCATTAACGCAGAATTGAGAAATTCCTGAATTCCTCAATTCCTAACTCATATCCGAAACATAGAGTTATTTCAATGGAAACCGTTCTACCAAGCCTGATCGATAAATATAACCGGCATCTCAACTACCTGCGCATATCCATCACAGACCGTTGCAATCTCCGATGCCTCTATTGCATGCCGCACAATGGCCTTGCCAAGCTGAGACATGAAGATATTCTTACCTATGAAGAGATTCTCCGCCTGGCCACCATTGCCGTCAACTTGGGTGTGAATAAAATCCGCCTGACAGGGGGTGAACCCCTTATACGAAAGGGCTTATTCCAGCTCCTTTCCCCCCTGGCTGCACTCTCCGGCCTCAAAGATATCTCCATGACCACCAATGGGATTTATCTGAAAGAAAACTTAGATAAGATCAAATCAGCAGGCATGAAGAGGATCAATATCAGCTTGGATACCCTGCACCGGGAGAGATACAGGGAAATAACAGGCTATGATGGCTTTGAAAAGGTCTGGGATGGGATACGGCTGGCAGAGAAACTCGGTTTCAATCCCATAAAAATAAACATGGTGGTGATGCAAGGCATCAATGATGATGAAATTGTTGATTTTGCCAGGTTGTCACTGGATCATCCATACCATATCAGGTTTATTGAATATATGCCGAGCGGGTTCGCCGATCAGGGCATACAATTGCACCATGTGCCAAACTCCGCTGTTAAAGAGCAAATCATCAAGCTGGGAAAACTGGTCCAGGTTCTGAACACGGAAATTGATGGTCCCACGGACCGTTTCAGGCTTGAAGGGGCGCCCGGAGAGATCGGATTCATCAGCCCTTTGACCCACCATTTCTGCCAGGTTTGTAATCGCCTCAGGCTAACGGCAAGCGGACACCTGAGACCCTGCCTTCTTTCCGATCAAGAGATAGACCTTAAGACTCCAATGCGAGCGGGCGCTTCCGACAATGACTTAGTGCGAATCTTTTTGAAAGCTGCTGAAAATAAGCCCGGAGCCCACGGGTTGGTCTCAGAGCATTGCGGCTCACTTTCCGGGCAGATGTCAGCAATCGGGGGATGAGAGAAAAGTAGGTAGTCTAAAGCCCCAACAATCGTGCTGCATTTAACCCTGTGATCTGCTCCATCTGTGCCTGGGATATCTTTGCGGAACTCATTTCGTTGAAATAGCGCTGCGGCCTCAGGAGAGGATAATCACTTCCAAAGAGGATCTTATCAAAGCCGACTATTTCCCCGGCTATTCTGTAAATATCAGGGATGTAAAGGAAGGGCGAGGCAGCAGTATCAAACCATACGTTTTTAAAAGCCTCCCTTACCTCCCTTTTCATAAGGCCGTAAAACAGAAGCCCTCCACCCCAATGGGCCAGGACAATCCGGTTTTGAGGATAGGCCTTTATAAAATCATAGATCTGCCGGAGGGTGTTAGATGTTTTCCCGGGATATTTGTGGCCCACAGGCTCATTGGTATGGAGCAGAAAAGGGAAATCGGCTTGGGAACAAACGTCCATTACATCTTCTAAGGCCTTAACCACTTCGGATGTCAGCCCGGAGTTATAAACAGCTAACTCTCCTACACCTGAAAGCCCCTGGCTTAAGCATCGTTCCGCTTCCCCAGGCCCCCCGGAAGAGAGCGGGGAAAAGCAGCAAAAGCCTGTCAATCGCTCCGGGTACTGCTGGATCGATTCGATGATATAGTCATTGTGCCTCTTATAGTGTTCAGCATTTTCCCAGGGAAACCCAAAAACAACCGAGCGTTGAACCTTGTCTTCGTCCATCCTCCTGATAAGTTCCTTCACCCCCACAAGTTTTGCCTGGGGGGAGGAGTAGAGGGATTCAAACGCAGGCTCATGCGATATGATTTTAAGCCGTTGGTCCCTAAAAAAGGGAGGGAATATGTGGGTATGGAAATCTATAATCATTTCATCACAGCGGCTAAGGATTTCTTAAGTGGATCGGGAGCATAACCCACAATCTTGTCTCTGATCTTTCCGTTGCGGTCTACTACGAACATAGTGGGCACGGCCAGCCTTTCGCCTGCAAAATAGTCTTGCATCACCTTTTGATTGAAGCGCAAGACCGGATAGTTAATCTTGGACATTTTTTTAAAGTACCGCAGGTCCTTATCTGTAATCTGCTGTAGATCATCTATCGAAATTCCGAGGATAACCAGACCCTCATCCCTATATTTTTCTTGAAGCTTGATCAACATAGGGATAGTCATCCTGCATGGCGGGCACCACGTAGCCCAGAAATCTAAGAGTACCACTTTACCGCGGTATTGCTCCAAAGTCACGGTTTGACCCGAAAGGTTTGTGAGGGAGAAATCCGGAGCAGTGGGGCCTGCTTCAACCTCTTTCTGGCATCCCACGATGACCACGAATAAACAGAAAAATATTAATATCCAGCTTTTTGATTTGTCTTTAAAATACATACATGTTCCTCCAGGATTTTGGGTTGGTAGACTTGTTGCCCAATAATTATTTTAACCGTTTACAGGTTTCCCCGCACAATGTGCGCGGATCTTCGACAGGAATCAACGATTCGAGAGTCCCGAACCTCTGAACCTTTTTAACTATTATATAGAGCCAAAAATGTCAAAGGTTTACACAAAATCGATACTGTGCAGTTAGCTGAGCAGCCGGCAAACAGAAGAAGTCGAGTGATCTATGGGCATTTTTTCCCACCAGATTTTAATTATTTAACAATCTCTACTTGAAGTCGCCGGGTCGAATGGATAAAATGAGCCACTGTCAACCTTATATTACTGAGGATAATTCCATGAAATTTTCCCGTTTCTTTACCGGCAAACCATATCATGAGATCGAAAAGAACGCAGATGCTCTTTTGCGAATGGGCGAATACGGTTCAGCGAAACTTGAATATGAAAAGGCCTTGCTAAAGTTGGCAAAGCAAACTCTAGAACCGCCTGAGGCCAAAGATAACATAGAGGATAAAATCGCTAAATGCAAAGATGCGCTTGCCCTTGAACACAAGAAGGCCGCAGAGAATCTGACTGAGATCGGCCACTTCGAAGAGGCCGAAGAAATCCTGCAGCTTGCTCTCGAACTGGTGCAAGATAAACAGCTCGCCATTGAGATTGAGGAACGGCTGAAAACATTAGGGGATTATTCCATTAAGCCTGAAACGCCAGGGATTTTTGTACCTGAGGAAGCTTCGGAAGATGCAAGGGAATTCGTATATCAGGAGTCTGGAGAGGAATATTTCACCGCACTAATCAGCACATTGCCCAAGACAGAGCAGGAAATCTATCTCCAATATGAAGATCCGTTCAGAGAGGGATATGTCAAACTGAACCAGGGTGAGTTTGAAGATGCTGTTTCGCTATTGTCCCAAGCCCTGGAAGCCAATCCTTCATCTAAAAGCTTTATTCAGCTTGAACTCGCCACCGCCCACTTGAATCTTGGCAATGATGCTGAAGGTTGCTTCCTGTTAGAAGGTTCTTTGAAGGACTATCCCGAATCACTCAGGGCCTATCAGCCGTTGTGCGAAATCTACTGGCAAAACGAAAAGTTTGATGAGGCGCAACAACTCCTTCTAACTTGCCCCGAACCACTGCGTGATTCCCCGGTAATTCATTTGCTTATAGGTGAGACGCTATTCCATGCCGGGCAATATCATGATGCTGAATCCCATTACTTAGACTACCTTGACTCTCGCGGTTGGGAAGAGGCGATTGCCCTGGCCCTTGCAAGGACACTCGAAGCCCTCGGCTCAAAGGAGAAGGCAAGAAAACAATACTCTGAAATCATGAACAAATGCCAGGGCTGCGGAAGTCGCATTGATCCTCTTATCAAACAAAGATATGCGGATATAAGCTTAGAGACAGGGGATCATTCAACAAACATTCTGGAGCTCTACCTCGGCCTGGTGCAAGAAAAACCGGAAAATCGCACGGATTATTATCAAAAAATCAGCATGATTTATGAGTTGAATGGAAATCAAGACGAAGCACGTAGATTTAGGTCCTTTGCCGAGCAATCCCAGCATAAAGACTGAACAGAGGAGACAAGACATGATATCTAAAATGAAAAGCCCGACCTGGCATGCCATGGAGGGAAATGGCGTCATTCGGGAGCAGGGATCGAGGCTTGAAGGGTTGTCTGCCTCTGATGTCAAAGAGCGGATGGAGAGATTCGGCCCTAACAAGATCCGGGAAGAAAAACAAATCTCGGCATGGGAAATCCTTTTGCGTCAACTGTTGAGCTTTTTCAATTATGTCCTTTATGCAGCAGCGATCGTAGCCTTTATCGCAAAAGATTTTGCCGATGCCTCTTTCATCTGCGCTATCCTCATCATCAACACCGTCCTCTCCTTTATTCAGGAATACAAAGCCACACGTGCGATACAGTCTCTGAAGAACCTTATTGAGGAGAAAATTAAAGTGATCCGGGACGGATCACTTTTGGAAGTGGATGTGACTGAAGTCGTGCCGGGAGACATCATTCCCCTGGAAGAAGGGATGAAGGTCCCTGCCGATGGCCGCCTTGTCGAAGAGCACGCGCTTTTCATTGATGAAGCTATGCTCACAGGAGAATCCGTCCCTGCCGAAAAAGAAGTCACCATCCTTTCGCAGGAAGTTCCCTTGGCCGAGCGAACGAACATGGTGTTTGCCGGCACAACGGTGGTAAAGGGTACAGGAAAAGCTGTTATTACAGAAACGGGTATGAACACAGAACTTGGCAAGATTGCTCAAGCCCTTCAGGAATCCGAGATGCCGCCCACCTCTTTTGAATTAGAGGTGGACAAGTTGTCAAAAAATATAACATTTGTCATCTCCGGGTTAGTGGTTTTAGTGGCCTTTTTGCTTTTCCTCCAACACCAGATGAAAGTGGCCGATATCATCATCTTCTGCTTGAGCCTGGGGGTTTCCGCCATTCCGGAGAGTCTGCCTGTGGTGCTCTCTTTCACGCTGGCCGTAGGCGCCCAGCAGATGGCAGTCAGAAAGGCGCTGGCCCGCCGACTTGCCATCGTGGAATCCTTAGGATCGGTGGACGTAATCTGCACAGACAAAACCGGGACCCTCACCAAGAACGAGATGACCGTTCAAGCACTTTATACGCCCGGGCATCATCCCTATTTTGTGACAGGTATCGGGTATGACCCGAAAGATGGGGAGGTACAGTTTCGTGAAATGGGCCGTGAACGTTTGGACTATCTGATGAAGAGCCTGGTACTGTGCAATGACGCACGGAAGGTGGGGAAAGGAGAAACAGGTTATCTCGGTGATCCCACGGAAATAGCCCTGTTAGTCGTCGCCGAAAAGGGAGGATTGAATCCGGAAGAACTTCAGAGCAAGTTTCCGCGCATCGACGAAATCCCCTTCAGCAGTGATCGCAAGCTGATGACCACTCTCCATAATATCCAAGACAAGAGGGTCGCCATTGTCAAAGGCGCACCGGAGGTTTTTATAGACAAATGTAGTCGTTGCTATATTCATGGAGAGTTTAGGGATTTGACCGAGGAAATTCGACAGGAGATTAGGACCAATCTGGAACAGATGGAGGAACAGGCCCTTCGCGTCCTGGCCGCGGCTGAGGGAGTGGTTGAGGAAGGGATGAGTCACGATGCCATTGAGCAGGACTTTACCTTTCTCGGGCTTGTGGGCATGATCGACCCTCCCCGGGCAGAAGTGAGGGATGCCATAAACACCGCGAGAGGTGCTGGAATTAAACCGGTCATGATCACAGGAGATAATGCAGTTACCGCCGGGGCAATCGCCAGGCAGTTGGGCATCGGACAAAACACCGTCACGGGTGATGAAGTGGACGCCATGGCTGAAAAGGAACTGGCGCAGAAAGTCGAAGACATCGATATCATCGCACGAGCGTCTCCCATCAACAAACTCCGGATTCTGAAGGCAATTCAGGAGAACAACCATTTCGCAATCATGACCGGTGATGGCGTCAACGACGCTCCGGCCCTCAAACAGGCAGACGTAGGGGTGGCCATGGGATTGCGGGGTACTGATGCAGCCAAAGAATCGTCAGGATTGGTCCTTCTTAACGACAACTACGCTACGATCATCGCGGCCATTGAAGAGGGCCGCCGCATCTTCGACAATATCCGGAAATTCGTCAACTACCTCCTGACCTGTAATGTCGGGGAGGTGCTCACCGTACTCTGCGGGGTACTCTGGGGACTCCAACCCTTAACTGCCATCATGGTACTCTGGGTAAATATTCTGACCGATGTGGGCCCCGCAATCGCCCTGGGGGTTGACCCGGCCAACCCGGGAATGATGAAGCGCCAGCCCAGAAAGCATGACGACCCGATTCTCAACAGGGGCCTCATCTGGACAACGGTCTTCATCGGCCTCAAAAAGGGGATTGAAAACTTCGCTGTTTTCCTGGTAGGCTACTACTTCCTCGCCAATTCACTGCCTGGTCCTGAGCGTCTCCAGTACGCCCAGACCATGGCCTTTACAGGGATAGTGGTATACGCTTTTGCTCGAATCTATATCATCAGAGCATTTGATACGATTCGGTTTTTTCAAAATCCCTGGCTGATCTATTCTCTTGTCTTCGCGGCTGTGGTTCAACTTTTCATCATCTATTGCCCTCAGGTCAATGATTTCTTTGGCCTCCACATCCTCGACTGGAAGGCCTGGACCGTCCTCGGCATTTTAGGCCTATGGGCGAGTACAACCGGAGTATGGACATCCAGGTGGGTTGAGTCTTGGGCCGGCCATGTGATCAACACAAGCGGTGTTGAAAAGTCCAGTATGAGAAAGGTGCGAAAATCCTTACAGCGCCTGGGAGATAAACCCTAACGTTGCATAAAATAGATCGAGTGTAGATTACTACTTATCGAATTAAGATATTGTTCAAAAAAAGGAGGGTATACCGATGGCAAAAAGTGTATATTATGGTCTCGGTTCTGTTTTGATTTTGTTCGCAACGATCATATGGCTGTCCGCATGCGCCTGTCCTAAGAACCCCGGGCCGTTATCTTCTGATCGACCCGGAATGACGACTTCACCCAATGTCGTCCCACCATGCCACCCCCAGATAGAACTTGGTTGGACCCACACAGAAAACAAAGATGACAGTGACACCCAGATAAAGAGTGACCAGGTCCCCAACACCCTGCTGAGGATCGGTGTCATTCCGAACGGAGAAGTTCGCATAGGGTATAACGGATATACATGGCAAAGCGATCGTCCTAAAAATGGCACGAAGTCATCCTCAAGCGGATCAGGGGATGCAAACGCAGGGATCAAATACAAATTTCTTGAAGCATCCGGATGGCTGCCGGAAAGCGCATTTTTAGCCCAACTATCCCTCCCTGTTGGGGCAGACAATTTTACAAGCCACCAGGCTGACCCTTCATTCCTCTTTGCCTTTACGCACACCCTCACTGACTTCCTTTCATTCAGCTATAATTTGGGGGCAGCCTGGCAGACCTCGGAAGATGCCGCATCAACGCGTCATACCCAATCCGTATTCAATTACACTGCAAACCTCGGCCTTAGCTTAACCGACCGTCTCGGGGCCTTTGTGGAATTCTACGGCGCCATCGCCATAAACCCCTCAAACGTACCATCAAACGCCTTTGACGGCGGTTTCACCTTTCTAATCTTAGATAATTTTCAGGTTGATGTCTCCGGCGGAGTTGGTATATCTGAAGCGGCCAACGACTGGTTCGTAGGATCCGGACTCACATACCGTTTTCCAAACTGAACCTCGCGGTACCGCGGGGAAGGATAGCTCCTTGATCCGTGCCTATGTTGATCGGCATAAGAGTGAAATTTTTCCCCATTTGTCGGAAGAGAAGGAGAAGTGAGACCAAAGAAAAAAATCAAGGGTGCCCGTTTGAAAAGCCTAATACAAACAGCTTCTATCAGGACAGATCCAAATTAATTATCTGAAAGCTGGTTAATCCAACAGGCACAATATGATTTATGGCAGATTCAGGGCCAAGAAGAAAAGATATCAAAATCCGTCAAAGAGTTTAAAAAGGCTGCATAGTATCTTGAGAATAGGGCATAGTTTAAAGGCGGTTAACATCGACCCACAAGCTCATATTCTCTGCTCTCACTCCTCACTAAAAACAGGTGGTTATCTGTTGCGGCATGAATTCTTCGAGCATTCTTCGAGCATGCCAAAAAGGCGTACGCCGCCCAGGAAATCGCACTGGGGTGTACCCTTGACGATCAGGCTGAAACCGTCATCATTTATCCTGAATCCGAGCATCAAATCCTTATGGTGCAATGGTTGACATTTTCTGGCCGTTGATTTATTCGTAAAGGCGTATGTAAACATGGCTTGGTGAACTTTCATGTTTTGGGCTGGCACTCTTCACTTATTGTGGCCGATGTGCGATGCTGACTTAATGAATACTGCAATTTAAGGAGTTCAGATAGGGAGCATTACCAGTTTGTTAAAGCTTGTCCTCGTGGAAACGGGGATTTGGGATGATATACCGCAACCGTCATTCCCGCGAACGCGGGAATCCAGCAGTGATCCGGAATGATGGAAAAGCGCTTTTATGTCTACATACTGGCAAGAATCGAAATGGAACGCTTTATTTGGGTGTAACTTCTGATATAGTCAAAAGAGTATGGCAGCACAAGAACGGTTTGGCTGAAGGTTTTACAAAAAAATATGGAATTAAAAGACTTGTTTATTACGAAATCC
>Ga0222678_1000394_pt1 | contig 20031 bp, 15 predicted proteins | sample AntAcemetagen937_FD_179801 | JGI IMG/M metagenome (GOLD analysis project Ga0222678, IMG submission 179801) | Saline water microbial communities from Ace Lake, Antarctica - #937 | ecosystem: Environmental > Aquatic > Non-marine Saline and Alkaline > Saline | place: Antarctica: Ace Lake... | reverse complement strand
TCTTTTCCTACTTTCTTCAATATTTTAACTATTACAGATAAGTATAAACGTAAAATTCTTATAAATATTTTTCAGCTTATTATATATGCCCGGCTGTCAAAATTCTCCAGATATTCTGTCATTATTTTATATTAATCGAACTTATTATAATTCTTTTCAATTACTCTTTTTATGTCATTACAATTTCAGTATATGACCATTCTTTTTTAGCCATTCTTTGTGTTCTTTATATCCTGGCATCAATATTTCTACTTTTTCCCAAAATGTTCTTGAATGATTTTTCTCATCAAGATGTATTAGCTCATGAACCACAACATAATCTACAACGTTTAAAGGAGCCATAATCAATCTCCAAGTGAAATTCAGGTTGCCTTGATGAGAACAGGAACCCCATGTTTTTAGAGCATTTGTGATTTTTATTCTATTATATCTAAGTCCTTTTTTTTGAGCATACAGTTTAGCTCTTTGGCATATTTTTTCATAAGCTCTTTTCTTGTACCAATCAATAAAGATTTCTTTTGCATTTGGCAGGTAATTTATGGAAAGATAAAATACATTTTCAAAAATAAGTGGGGTTTCTTGATTTTTAACCAAATTTAACTTGTAATTATTTCCAAGGTAAAGAAAATTTTCGCCATTTATAAATTCTTTTTTAATAAACTTTAAATCTCTCGATTGAACTTCTCTTTTCTTTTTTTCTACCCAATTTTTGTGTTTTATAACAACTCTGTTTATCATTTCATTACTTGCATTGTTTGGTGCTTTTACTAATAGGGTAGCATCTTCGCATATATGCAAAGAAATAGTTTTTCTCTTTGAGCGAATTATTTTTTCAATTTTCATAATTTTCTCCACATTTAGACCTATACTGCCTTTAAAAACTACTTCTATGCTCTATATTATTACACTTAGTTTAATTTTATGTCAAATAATAGAAGCTTCTATCAGTATCAAGTATCCAGTATTGAGTATATAATGAGAAAAAAGATGTAGGATAGAATTATAAGTAAATTAATCTCTAGCTGAGGTATATTTTATATCTACCCTCTTTGTAATACACAATGATATAAATTTTATTTATTGACCCGAAAAAACAAAATTATCCCTTATGATAGGAGAGAGTAGTCTAATGACCTTTTCCAAGCCCTTTAAAATACGAGTTTTAAAAAAGTATTTAAACAGATAACCATCGGCACCCGTACTATTATTATTTACAAATTTCTTTCCTTAGAGTAAAATAAAACTAAATTATCAAGTACCATAAAGGAGTATTATATGTTTTTTGTGCTAATTGGCTTAGTTGGAGGGTTAGCTTTATTTTTATATGGAATGCAAATAACTAGTGAAGGCTTAAAAGATACTTTTGGTAACAAGTTAAAAAAGATATTAAGCACCCTGTCAAAAAATAAGTTGATCGCTTTATCTACCGGAATTATCCTTACTTTTACCATTCAAAGCAGCACTGCCGCATCTACTCTGTTAGTGAGTCTGGTTAATACCGGAATTATGACCTTAAGTCAAACTCTCGGCATTTTGTTGGGAACCAGCGTAGGAACAACTCTTACTTCTCAATTAATCGCTTTTAGAATTTCAGATTATGCTCTTTTAATAATTATAATTGGATTCGGTTTAAAACTTTTAGGAAAAAAGAGAAAACAAAGATTTATCGGTAATATTCTATTAGGTATAGGTTTTATTTTTTTAGGTATGAAAGTAATGACAGATTCTATTTCTCCTCTTAGAAATAATGTTTCTTTTAGTAATATATTAACCAATTTAGAACACTTACCTTTATTAGCCCTGCTTGTCTCTGCTCTCTTTACTGCTTTAATTCAGAGCAGCACGGCTACTATGGGTTTAACTATTTCTCTAGGTATACAAGGATTGATCTCCCTAAACCTGGCAATACCTATAATATTAGGCTCGCATTTAGGCTCCTGTTCTACTGTTCTTTTTGCCGGAATTGGAGCAACAAAAAGCGCTAAGAGGGTTACCTGGGCTAACTTATTATTTAAATCAGTTGGAGTAATAGTATTTTTTCTGCTTTCTTCATCGGTAATCTCTTTGATACAGAAGACTTCGGTTAACCTCCCTCGACAGATTGCTAATGCACATGCTTTGATTATCATGGGCAATGCTTTGATTTTTCTCCCCTTTACTGAAAGATTTGCCAAATTTTTAGAGAAAATAATTCCTGTTACAGAGGAAGTTGAATCTATGCAAAAACCAAAATATTTAGATATTGACGCTCTTAAAACACCGGATGTTGCTTTTTACCTTGCTAGTAAGGAAATGATTCGAATTGCCACCACCGTTGAAGAAATGGTGCTTAGCAGTATCCAGATCTTTATAAATAATGATGAAAAGTTGTTAGATAAGGCGTGCCAACAAGATATGATTGTAGATAATCTCTCTCGGGAAATAACTAAATATCTGACTAAAATAAATTTTGAAACTCTCTCCAATGAAGATTCTTTAGAAATATTTAAGTTATTATATATTCTTGATGACCTTGAACATATAGGAGATTTAATCGATAAAAACCTGATTCCTTTGATAGAGAAAAAAATTGACAAAAACCTCGTTTTTTCTGATAAAGGAACTAAAGAAATTAAAGATATGCATCAAAAAGTATATAACAATCTTCTAAATGCGGTGGGAGCTTTTGCTCTTCAAGACCAAAGAATGGCACAAAAGGTAATTAATCAAAAAGAACATATTGATTCCTTGGAAATAGAATTACGCAAAACTCATATTAACCGTTTAAATATAGGTATAAAACTTTCCCAAAAAACCAGTGGTGTCCACCTGGATATCATTAATATCTTAAAAAGAATAAATGACCATGCTTTCTCTATTGCACGTGCAGTATTGGGTAATTTATAATTTCTATACAAAAGCTATAAAAAATAATTTTCTTTCTAATTAGAGGTGAAAAAATGCTTAAAATATTAGCTGTTAGTCCACATCCTGATGATGTAGAACTGGGAATGGGAGGTTCAATTCTAAAATTTACAAATGTAGGCCATCAGGTTATTATTGTTGATTTATCTGATGGAGAGTCTGCTTCTCAAGGAGATTCCGAAACAAGAAAAAAAGAAAGTGTAAAATCAAGTAGAATTTTGGGAATTGAAGAAAGAATTACTCTTGATTTTCCGAATAACTACCTTCGTAATGAAATTGAATCTCGTGAAGAATTAACCGAAATTATAAGAAATATCCGACCGGATATTCTCTTTGCTCCTTATTGGGTAGATTCAGACCCTGATCATATTGCTGTTTCAAAACTATGTGATTCTGCTCGATTCTTAGGAAAAGTTGCTAAAACCGAGATAAAAGGAAAGCCTTTTTACGTTAATAAAATTTACTATTATAGTGCCTCTCGCTCAAAAGAACACTTTAGACCTTCTTTTATAATTGATATAAATAAAGAGATGGGAATGAAGATAGAAGCTATTAAGGCTTATTTATCTCAATTTGGTCATTCTACAGAAAATAATCAAATCTTTGAATTAGTGTCAAATAATAACCGCTATTGGGGAAGTCTTATCGGAACTAAATTTGGCGAAGCATTTATTACCAGGGAAGAAATTGGTCTCCGGGATATTGAGGCAATTTTTTAATCAAATAATTAATTGTGAGATAATTTAATATAAAGATCTAGAAGGAATATTTTCCTCAATTCCTCCTTCTTACTCTTTTTTATTTACTATTTAACTTCACTTACTAACCAATCCAAACCTAATTCGATTAGTTTTGTTTCAGTAGGAATCCCGGTATTAACGTCCCAACCCATCATTTCATATCGCAATCTTAGAGCTTTTTGAAAATCTTCTTTATCGATTGCTCCTTGAGCATCTAAGGGACCCCCTTTAAAGTTATGGAAGAAGACCTCGGGTAAGGTGTCATCTTTAGAGGAAAATCCTTCTCGATAATTAAAGAAACGAGCCATATTTATAGAACGCTCTCCTAATCTCATTAGTTCAAACCAGGTAACATCCCAGGAGGTTGCCGACTGAATAATTCCTAAAAGCTCACTTAAAGTGCCTACACTACGGGGAATATAACCGAAATCACATACTCCTAAAATATCAAAGACCGAACAATAGATATCCAATATTTTAAACAAGTTGACCTTTTTTGGTCCTATATCGGTCGGAGATACCGGTACGGTAATACCGTATTCCCCAAAGATAGAATGTAGGCTTTAAAATCTTCACCATGTTTTTCTTTAACATAATTCAAAGCTCGGGCAATATTCTCCATGGGAATCAAAAATAATTTACGGACTTTATCCTGAGGCAAGGAAGATATTAATAAAACTTCTACCTCTTTTGCCACCCTGACGATACTGTAAGCCTTATGACCACCTAAGACAAATTTTTTCTTTAAACGATTTATTATATCATCTATGGAACTGGCTTCTTCTATCCATCTTTCAAAAGTAGCCTGTCCATAACCTTCCGGACATTCGGCAAGCAGAATAATAGTCCCTCCCGGTTTAACTGCCTGATAGGCATTTTCCAGAGCCTTTTGGGCTTGATAGACATTGATGTCCTTGGGGTATCCGCCGGTACTGGCAATAACCACTTCCGCTTTGTGTTTAATGGGACAAAGGTAAGTCTTTTTACACACCTCTACTCCTTTTAACCATGAGGCATATAATTCGCCTGCCACGATTTCAATAATTTGGTGATTTTCATCAGTTATTACATTAATATTAAAATCAACCCCTACTTTCTCTGCTCCTTCCTGCATCTCTTCATGTACCGGATTACCTTTCAGTTTTCCGGCCCGGGCATCAGGGTGAACCATATTGGCATGATTGGTTTCAATAGTCTTTCTACCGCAAATACCGGGAAGGATGGATTTCCTTCCTCCGGAAAAACCGGCAAAATAATGGGGGACGATGACTCCGGTGGTAATCACAAAATCCACCTCTGAGACGAGGGAATTGACCAAAAGTCTATTACCGCTTTTTAATTGACCAAAATCTTTCATTTGAGATTTTTGATCATCATGATTTATAAATTTATAGCAACCGGCAATATCTTTTCCGAATATTTCTATTATTTCTTCTTTTGAGTTACCGCGATGACTCCCGGTGGCAATGACGAATATGATATTTTCCTTTTTTATGCCTGTATAATGTAATTCTTCTAAAAGAGGGGGTAAAATTATTTTGTATGATGTTGGTCGGGTAATATCATTGACAATGATTAAAATCTTTTTGGCATCTTTTTGAATAATTAGATCTTTTAAAGAAAGGGAATTTATCGGATTCTTTAATAAATCCTTAAGCCTGTTTTCCGGATACAACAAGGTCTTCTGTTTGTTGGCATGAAGCACCTTTAACACATTCTTTTCTTGTATGGGTAATGGAATGTCTTTTTTGCCATAATTTAGTTGCATGTTTTTACCTTTGATAAAAGGCTAATATTATCGTATTTTCACCTAATAACGACAATATTAACCTTCTTATTTTTATTATCACTCCTGATTAAAAGTTTCTTTTTTGTTCAATCTTTATTTAATGATGGTCACCATCAAATCTTTTTGCTGATTTTCTTAACGCTTTAATAACCGGCAATTCTTCGCCACTTAAAAATCTGACCAGTGCACCGCCACCGGTACTGATATAGGAAATATCGTTAGCTAGTTTGTATTTGTTAACCGCTGTTATGCTATCCCCGCCACCAATGGCGGAAAAGGCATTACTTTTAGAAATGGCAGTCAATATAGATTTTGTACCCCATTCGGTTTCTGCTTTTTCAAAAACCCCGGCAGGTCCATTAAAAAAGATGGTCTTGGCATCTTTGATGATGGTTTCATATGCAGATATCGTATTCTTACCCAAATCCGTTAAAGCATCATCTATGGGCAAGTCATTTACTTTTACCTCTTGCCTTTTTCCTGATATGGAATAAGCAAAATCAACCGGTAATTTAATTTTGTTGTTATACCTATTTAAAATATTTTTAGATTTTTCTATATACTCTTCCAGGTTTTTCTTTTTGATCAAGTCTTCAGAGGGTTTTCCCAGAAAAATCCCTTTAGCCAGTAACATGACTTGCGCTACCAGACCGGTTGCCAAGATCATATCGGCAATATTATTTTTAAGTACGGAATCCATCATTAAAAAAGCATCTTGAATCTTCGCTCCGCCGAGAATAAAGATACAGGGTTTCTGGGGATTTTTTAATAATTGATTTAAAGAAGTGATTTCTTTTTCAAACAATCGACCCATCATTGAGGGCAATACCTCTTCCATGCCTACTAAAGTTGGCTGGCAGCGATGCGCAGCGGCAAAGGCATCACAGAGATAGAGATCTGCCAGGGGTGCAAGTTTTTGCACCACCTGGGTTTTGGCTTGCTCTTCCGGAGAGAGATTTAATTTGGTCTCAAAAAGGGTCATCTCTTCAGCCATAAAACGTACATTCTCCAACATCAGGATCTGGTCGTTTTTTAAAGCTTTTATTTTATCTCGAGCAGCCGGACCGCATACATCATCAATGTAATCAACCGGTTTTCCCAGTAAGCGGGCAACGATTTTAGCGTGAGGTTTAGTCGATGCGTAATTATGATATTCTATATCACTCCCTTGATGAATGAGAATGACCGTTTTTGCCCCTTTTTCACTTAATTCCTTTAAGGCAGGCAGACTTCTTTTAATTCGGGTAATATCTACCGGTTCTTTTGTTTCAGGATCTAAGGGAGAATTCATATCAAAACGGGCAAGGACCGTCTTTCCTTTTAAATCAAAATCGTCCAGTGTATGCATTCCATTTATCACGTCTTATCACTCTCCTTATTGCATGCCCAAATATTTGTTAGTAAGACCAACTGCTTCTAATCTTTCTTTCTGCATTTCCAAGCTGGCTCTGATCCCATCCATGGTTTCCGGGATAACGACTGCTTCTTGCGGGATATTAATGGCAAACATGATATCATCTCCGGAAGAGACGATGGTTTCTTCCCATACGGCAATCTCATACATGTCTCCTCTGGGATTACCCAGATCTCTGGCGTATTTAAATAAAGAGGCATTTCCCAGGAAACCATCTTCCAGTCTTACCACTCTGATTCTGGGATGTTGGTTAAATTGTTCCAGGATTTCTTCCTTGGTTATTTTCTTCTTGGGGGTAGCTACGATGGTAATAATATGACCATGAGTAACCGGAGTATGAACAAGGATACCGGTGGCATTCACGTGAGGCATAATGGTCATCAAATCCAGGGCCTGATGACTAGGGGCCTTGTCAACTTGTAAAGCATTGGTTAATCCTCTGTGGTAATCTCCTGGATCGGCCACTCTTCTGATAATAGTAATGGCTACTTTTTCCAAACCGACTACCCTATCTAAACAATCGACTGCCCGGATTAATCCGGTGGTATTACAGGAAGTCAACTTGAGAAATTGCTTACCTATGCCCTTTTCGTAATTGGCATATCCGTGGAAAAAGACATCGGCCACTTCGTTCTTTTCTCCACCCTGAAAGATGGCTTTCAGGTTATATTTTTTATAGAGTTCTTTGTTTTTTTGACCAATGCCTGCACTGGTAGCATCCAGGACAATGTCTACTTTCTTGAGCAGTTCAGGAAGGGTTCCCGTTACCGGAATACCGACCTCTTCAAGAAGAGGAGTATTATCAGGGATGGCGCAATACAAATCATAGGGCATTCCCTTTTCCTTTAAAGCCCTTAAAGCTAAAGTAGGTGCAACATCAGAGATGCCTACCAGTTCCATATCTTTTTGTCTGGCGACACCGTCAGCTAAACGCTGACCGATGGTACCATAACCTACTACCGCAATTTTTGGTTTTGTCATTTTAATTTCTCCTTTTAATATATTTATTTACAATGATTATTTATAGATATGTTAGTAGTAATTTTATACCATACTGCTATACATACATCAATTGAATTATTGTTTATTCATATTATACAGCTATTAATAAATTTGATTTTTTAATTAATCTAATCTCTGATATTCTTCTAGATCCAATTCCTTTATCTTCTCTTTGGTGGGTATTCCAAGTTCGTCCCAACCACGCACACGATAATAATCTCTTAACATCTCATTTAAATGTGGCAAATTGTCACCTGACCCTCCGCCCCGAGGGTGAGTCAATAACCTTGCCGGTAAGGTATCATCTTTCCTGCTAATCCCTTCTCTTATATCATAGAGTCTTTTTAGGTTGAAAATTCTTTCTCCAGTTTTTAAGAATTCTTCTTTAGTTATATGCCAACCGGTAATTAAATTTAAACATTTTAGTAATGGCTCGACTGACATTCCGGCAAAAAGCGTAAACTTACATAAGTGTAAAGAATCAAACAAACTCATTAAATCCTGCATATCTGCCACCATTTTTGCTTTCCCCTTGGTTTCAAATCGATCAAGAGTTTCCGGGTAGCCCAAATCAGGTAAAGAAGATGCATATTCAAGATTATGGGTAAAGCCTGCAACATGGCAAGCACCTCGAGGAGATGTAGCATAACCTAAAGCTAAACTCACCTTGGCCCGGGGATCATGCGCTGGTACATCTAAACCTTTTACATGCATGGCAAATTCAGAACTGTTTCCTCCGATTTCCTCAGATGCCTTAACAATACCCTCGCCAAGCAATTTGCCGATATCTTCTCTATAGGCAACCTTTTTTAACATCTTTATGATCGCATCACCATTACCCCAGGTCATCTCTAATCCTCCGGTATCTTCGGTATTAATCAGATCCCTTTCATAAGCTTCGATACAAAAACTCATCAGTGAACCGGCAGAAATCGAATCTAGACCATATCTATTGCACACTTCTTGGGCTTTAAAAATAACGCTAAGGTCGTCTATTAAACAGTTGGAACCAAACATGCCGATTGCTTCATATTCCGGACCTGCCCCTTTTTGGCCTTTGTAGGGTCCATCTTTTATCTCTACCTCCCTACCACAACCAATAACACATTTACCACAATAATATCTACCGGTGAGAATATTTTTGGTCATAGCCGGTCCGGAAATTTTCTTGGCTCCCTCTTTCCAATTGCCCTCATACCAATTTTTAATCGGTAAATCTCCTATTTCTTCGTAAAGCTCTACATCTCTTGAAGTTCCATGTGCTCTTAATTTTTCCGACACTTTTACCATATGAGGAGTTACTTCTTTAATAAATTCATTCAATTCCTTTTCATGGGCGATTTCCACTTCTTTGTTTCCTGAAACAGTGATAGCTTTAAGATTTTTGGAACCCATAACTGCACCAACTCCGGCTCTTCCCGCAGCACGACCGACTTCTCCCTCATTCATAATAGAAGCAATTTTAACCAATCTTTCTCCTGCTATTCCAATACAGACAGAACGTGCATTAACATCAACTTTTTCTTTTAATAATTCATCAACTTCAAAAGTATCTTTACCCCATAAATCAGATGCATCCTCTATCGTGATCTGGTCATCCTTTATAACCAGACGAACGGGGTTTTCAGATTTTCCCTGGATGATCATGCCATCAAGACCGCATTTTTTGAATTCTTCTCCCCATTTTCCGCCACAATCAGATTCAGCATAAATTCCGGTTAATGGTGATTTAGTAATGACTTCAAAACGGTCAGAAGAAAACATTTTAGTACCGGTAAAAGGACCGGTCATAAAAATCAATACATTTTCAGGGCTTAATGGATCAGTTTGGTGATTCGTATATTCATAAAGTAATTTTGCTCCTAATCCACTTCCGCCGATAAATTTTTTCACATCTTTTTCTTCAAGTTTTAAATAACTAATTTGTTCTTTATCTAAATCAATTTGCGCAATTTTCATAAAATATCCATATACCAATTTGTTCACCCCTTTTAAATATTTATCTAAATTTAATAAAAATTTAACTAGACACCCACGCCTTCACAAGTGTGGTACTCACCTTAACAAACTATCGTTTGTCCAAACTTGCCGTGAATTGGCTCTTATCCCTACCCTTACAGGTGGGGAGTTCCCGCTAAATTAACTATTATTCAGGTTGCTCGATATCAATCAATTAATGTAATAATTTTTTCAACTAAATTATTTAAGAAAAATTTAATCCGATTCGCATATAATCAAGCAATTTTATTACATTATTTATTGCTTCTAAAGATTTTTATTCTTAATATTATATATTCAATTCTTTTAATTTTATCTGGTTAGGTATGCCCTCCTCATTCCATCCTCGATATTCATAATAATCACTAAGCAATTCTCCTAAGGGTGGAAGTTTACCTCTGTTCCTTTTTAAGGTAAGAAACCTTGAGGGTAAAGTGTCATCTTTCCTACTTATCCCGCATCTTACATTATAAAGTCTCTGTAAATTAAATATCCTCTCTCCAATTTTCATGAATTCTTTTATATCTAAATCTAAACCAGTAACATAATTTAATAAATTTACCATTGAATGAACTTTTATTGCTCCAGAAGCATGCATAAAATTACACATAACTATGGAATCAAACATACACATTAAATTTTGAAGTTTTATTGTAAACTCGGCTTTACCTTCTAGTTGGTGTCTATCCTGTGGTTTGTCTATTCCTATATCGGGTTGAGTGTTCGACATTTCACACGAATGAGATTGGCTTCCATTATGACATGCTCCTCTATTGGTAGTTGCATAAGAAAGGGCTTGACTAAAAAAGCAACGTGGGTCATGATATGATGGTTCTAATCCCTTAGTATGGATGGCAAATTCTATAGAATTTTTTCCTATTCCAAGAGCAGCTTCCTTTACTCCCTCTCCTAATAATTTACCAATATCCTCTCTTTTTGCTATTTTTTCAACCATTTTTATTACAACTTTACCATCGCCCCATTTAAGTTCAATACCACCGGTATCTTTTATATTTATTAAACTCTTTTCATAAGCCTCCATAGCAAAACCAATTACTCCACCGGTAGACATAGTATCTAATCCATATCTATTACATAATTCGTTTGCTTTAGCAATTGCTTCAAGATTATCTACCAAGCAATTACTTCCTAATGCTGCAATAGTTTCATACTCTGGACCTCCGCCGTCTACCGGAGCGAAAGGTCCTTCGGTAACTTTAACTACTCTTCCACATCCAATTGGACAATCTCGACATGAATACCTTCCTTTAAGAATAGTTTTAGCCATTTCCTGTCCACAGATTTTTTTTGCTCCCTCTTCCCAGTCCGACAGTGCCCAATTTTTATGAGGGAAATTACCTAATTTTTCGTAATTCATTATTCCCCCAGCAGTTCCAAATTCACTCATCCCTTTACCAGCTTCCTTTATATGAGGAAGTGTTTCTTTTATGTAATCTTTGAGTTTTTTAGGTTGATTAATGGAAACACGTTGGGTTCCATACACTACAATTGCCTTAAGATTTTTAGAACCCATTAAAGCTCCTCCACCACATCGGCCAGCCACACGAGCGTGCTTACCATCATGCACTATACATGATATCTTTATCCCTTTCTCTCCAGCCGGACCAATAACTGCGGTACTAGCTTTCCCCTCTGTTTCTTCTTTTAAAATTTTATCTACCTCATATGTATCTTTACCCCAAAGATTATTTGCACTACGAAATTCTACTTTTTCTTCGTGAATCCACAAATACACAGGTTTGTCGGATTTTCCAGAAATAATAATTCCATCGAAACCTGCTTTCTTTAACTTTACTCCCCAACTACCACCAACGCTAGATCGTGCAAAAATATTGGTAAGTGGAGATTTAAAAATAACCTCATGCCTTCCAGTCCCAGGAACTCCACTCCCTGTCAAAGGACCAGTCATAAATATTATTAGGCTATTAGGAGATAAAGGATCCATTTTTTCAGTTTTTTCTTCATATAATAATTTAGCGCCTATACCACTACCGCCAATATAGTCTTTGATTAAGTTATTCTTTAACCGTTGGACATACACTTTCCGTTTAGATAAATCTATTCGCGCAATCTTACCAGTATAGCCTCCATACATGCAAATAATACCTCCCTATTTATATTATAAACATTTCTAAGCTTAAGAATCACGCTTCACTTCAGTGGCTTATTTTTGAAATCCACACCAATTCAATATTACAAGCGCTAATATTTTTGAATATTTCATTAAGTTATTTATTGACACATACTCATCGGCATCATGGGCTGTTGCTCCTGGACCAAAAACTAATGCTGGTGTATCCGAATATTTTGTTAGCATTGCCGCATCGGTACCCCATGGCGTTCCTGCAATTACTGGTTCTTTATTTAATACCATTTCATAGCAATGTCTTGTAATATCTACTATCTGATGGTTAATATCAATTTGAGCTGAACCCCAGTAAGCTCCAAACCATTCAACACTTGGTAGATTGGATTTCAACCAAGAATCTTCTTTTAAAGCCTTTTTGATCCATTCTTCAAATAATTTCCAGGCTTCTTGTAATGTTAAATTTGGAGGGACGCCCATTCTCCCTTCTATTGTTACTTTGTCTGGAACACCTGACGGCCAATTTCCTCCATTTATTTTCCCAATATTTATACAAAAAGGAATCGGATTCCCTTCATATAAATTTGTATAATATTTTTCATTAATATGGGTCTCTAAACTTCTTATTGCTTTAATAATTTGAGGAGTTTTTTCAATTGCGCTTTCTCCTAAATATCTCATGCCCCCATGAGCTGCCTTTCCTTGAATTGTAATTCTGTACCATGTAGAACCTTGTTGGGCTGGGCATATTGTAAAATTACCAGGTTCAGAAATTATAGCTGCATCTGCTTTATAACCTCTTAATGCGCAAGCTAAACTTCCGGCTCCGCCAGTTTCCTCTTCAATCACGCTTTCAAATATTATATCTCCCTTCAGTTTTACACCTATTTCCTGAAAAGCTCTTAGTACAGTAAATATTGGAGCATCTGAGCCCTTCATATCAGAAATACCCCTTCCATAAATATTTCCATTGTTTACCTCACCGCCAAATGGATTATAAATCCACTTTTCATGGTCTCCTTCAGGGACAATATCAATATGACTATTTAAAATTAATGATCTACCGCCACCAAAACCTTTTTTTTATTCCTACAACATTTGGGCTATTTTTAAAATCACGACGCTCACTAATAAATGCTTCATGACTTTTTAATTGATTGATATCGGGTTCCCACATATCGATATGATCAAAATTTAGAGAACTCAATACTTCTTTCACATAAGTCTGTGCCTCTAATTCGTTGCCTGCAACAGTAGGGAAACTAACCAGTTTTCGGGCATAATTAATCATATCATCTTCTAATTTGTCAATTTTTTCAATTATCTCTTTCTCGTAATCTAACATTTTATCCTCCCATTAAAATAAATTAAACATAAATTCTTCTGAAAATCTTAGCTTTATTACATAAAATTTTATTTTTAATTTTATTTAAATACTTTAATGTTTCGGATTCAAATTAACTTTATATAAAATATATTCACCTCCTCTTTTCGAGCTTCACTTGAAACATCAAGAACAGCTAAAGCAGCTGTTCTTGAGACAGGATGGCCTTCAAATGTTCTCCCTATTATGGAAAAATCGAAAAAATACCTCCTTTCTTTTTAATTTTTGACAGTAACTTTTAACCAATCAACTATTTTGGTACTGTAATAATTTAAAATACTAATCATTATTTATTTTTTTTAATACCTCTTCAAGAATATCAAATCCCTCATTAAGCTGATCAACTTCAATAGTCAGTGGAGCAATAAAGCGAATTACATTGCGGTAAACTCCGGATTTCATGACTATTAAACCTTTTTTAAGACATTCCTGGCATGCTAAAAAGGTTTCGTCTGAAGCAGGTTCTTTTGTTATTCTATCCTTAACTAGCTCTATTCTCCATGCCATTCCTTTACCATCAATATTACCGATTAAAGAAATATTTTGATACATTTTTTCGAGTCTATCTTTAATTATTTTTTCTTTTTTCTTTACTTCATCTAATATATTTTCATTTTTAAAAATATCAAGGACGGCTAAGGCAGCTGCACAGGAAACAGGATGACCCACAAAAGTCCCCCCTAACATGGGAGCACTGTCCATTATTTCTTTTCTACCTGTAACAGCACTTACCGGGAAACCATCCGACATAGATTTGGACATTAAAATCAAATCAGGTTCGATACCTGAATATTCACTAGCAAATAATTTACCGGTTCTTCCAAAGCCAGTTTGGATTTCATCTACTATAAATACAATACCATGCTTATTGCATAATTTTTGTAATCCGATAAGAAATTCATCAGGTGCAAATACATAACCTCCATCACCTAACATTGGCTCAAGTATTAGAGCAGCTACATCTCTAGCATCTACCCTTGTCAAGAATCCCTCTTCGATAAATTTTAAACATCTCAAAGAACATTCAGGACTTTTCATTCCAAAAGGGCAACGGTAACAGTAAGGGTAAGGAAACCTATATACTTCTGAAATATAAGGGCCATAACCTTGCTTCAACCCTTGAACTATGCCATTTAAAGTAGTTGCCAACAAGGTTTTGCCATGGAAAGCACCATCAAATGCAATGGTAGCTCGGCGTCTTGTATATGCTCGAGCAATTTTAATTGCATTATCTACCGCTTCTGAACCACTATTAAAGAGGGCAGTTTTCTTCTCAAAATTTCCGGGTGTAATTTCAGCTAATTTTTCCGCTAATCTTATAAACGGCTCAGTCATAACAGCTCCAAAACAGGTATGAACAATCTTATCTAACTGTTTTTTTACGGCATCAATTACCTTAGGATTTCTATTTCCTAAGTTGGCTACTCCTACACCTGCAAAAAAATCAATATATTCATTTCCATCGACATCTGTGATTATGGCACCTTCGCTTTTTGCTGCAATAATAGGATACATCGAATACATTGATCCCGACGCCACATATTTTTCACCTATTTTTTTTAGTAATGCTGAATTTTTTCCTGGAATCTCAGTTGAAACTTTTGCATAATCTTTTCTCATGTTGTTTCTCCTTAATTTTTATAATTTATTGAAATATTTATTATTGTTTTACCAAAATTTGTTTAATATTTTAAATGTTTATATATTTAAATATTCTCCTTTCTTTTAATTTAAAACAATGAAATATAGTATTTTATATTACTTCGTTATACTTATTTAATATTTTAGAATTAAATACTAAATGTAATAAATTTTCTAAAGCTTTATAAATTTATATCCTCGCCACACCACTCTCTATTGCTGCCTTCGCTACCGCTTCTGATTCTACTTCTACCACCCGGGGATCGAAAGCATTCGCAATCACATTCTCATCATTTAATTCATCATCAGAGATCAAGGAAGCCAGGGCATGGGCTGCGGCCAATTTCATCTTTTCATTAATCTGACTGGCTCTAACCTTTAAGGTCCCTTTAAAGATGGCCGGGAAACCAAGGCAATTGTTTACCTGATTGGGAAAATCGGAGCGACCGGTACAGACAATACGGGCACCTGCCTTTTTGGCGATATCCGGCATGATCTCGGGAGTGGGATTGGCCATTGCAAAGATAATAGAATCAGAAGCCATAGTCTTTACCATCTCGGGTTTTAAGACACCTGCTGCGGAAAGACCCAGAAAGACATCCGCTCCTTTTATGGCATCTGCCAAAGTTCCTTTCATTTTTTCCCGATTAGTAACTTTGGCCATCGCTTCTTTGACGGGATTCATGTTGTTGGGTCTGCCTTCATAAATAATACCTTTGGAATCACAAAGGATGGCATGTTTGACTCCGGCAGACATCAGGAATTTTAAGACGGCAATGGCTGAGGCTCCGGCTCCGTTTACTACTACCTTTATTTTATCTATTTCTTTGTGTACTACCTTTAAGGCGTTGATGAGGCCGGATAAGACCACAATGGCTGTACCGTGCTGGTCATCATGGAAGACGGGGATATTAAGAATCTTTTTCAATCTATCTTCGATTTCAAAACAGCGGGGGGCACTGATATCTTCTAAGTTAATACCGCCAAAGGAAGGGGCAATGAGGGTGACCGCTTTTATGATTTCTTCCGTATCCTTGGTGGCCAGACAGATAGGAAAGGCATCTACACCGGCAAAGTGCTTAAAGAGGACGGCTTTTCCTTCCATAACCGGTAGGGCGGCTTCCGGTCCAATATCTCCCAGTCCCAGGACAGCGGTACCATCTGATACGACTGCGACCATGTTTCCCTTGGAAGTATATTTGTAGACCTCTGAAGTCTTTTCGTGGATCTTTCGACAAGGTTCCGCGACCCCGGGTGTGTAGACCACTGCCAGATCATGCAGGTTTTTTACTTCCGTTTTGCTTATCACTTCAATCTTGCCTTTGTTTTCTTCGTGTAGTTTTAAGGATTCTTCGTAAATGTTCATTTGATATCTTCCTTTCTTTAATTATTCCTCATATTTGGGTAGTCCAGTTTCGTAAAGATATCCTCGGGCAAACCCGTGGCATTCTGTCCTTCGGATTAATATTATATTCAAGAAAGTAGATATTTATTTATTTTTGTAAACTAAATAATAACGACTATCATGTTTATTTTAAAAACCAGAAACCCTTATAAATTAAAGGGTGAGTTTGTATAAAACCGGAAGAAATTTTTCACCCAGAAAATTACCCCAAAGTGTTAACCCTAACAATCAGTTATGATGTTTTTACATCTGAGGCCATTTGTGCAATTATTATTTTTGTTTTATAATTATCTTTTATTCTTTTCAAAGTGGAATTGTCCAATAAGTCACTTGTAATAAGATAATCAACATTTTCAAAGCTACAAAAAGGTTTTAAACCGTGTTTTCCAAACTTCGTGTGGTCAGCTACTACCACTACTTTTCTCGCCACTGACACCATAGTTTCCTTTACTTCGATTTCGTATATATTTGAACTATAAAAACCACCATTTGATATACCAGTAACCCCTATGACAGCTATATCAATGTTAAAACTTTTAATTTCTCTAATAACTTGAGGTCCAGTAATGCTTAATGTTCTTTTCTGTAATTTCCCTCCAAGCAAATACACATTAGCATAACTAATTTTAGAACACTCTTCTGCTACATTTATTCCATTAGTTATTATACAAATATTTTCAGTATAATTAATTTTATTTAATTCTTTAGCTATACATTCTGTTGTACTCCCCGCATCCAACAGAATGTATTTATTATTACATAATAGCTTAATAGCTTCTTCTGCTATAGCCTTTTTTTCTCTTTGTTCTTTGAATTTTCTTTTTTGTATAGTAGGAACGTTAATATTATTTAATTCATCTGATAAAGTTGCCACTCCATAAGTTTTTTTAATAATATTGTCTTCCTGAAGGCATTTTAAGTCTCTACGAATAGTTTCTTTAGAAACATTAAATATTTTTACCAAACTTGATACAGTAATGCTTCTATTTTCGAGTACTATTTGTTTTATCCGATTTTTTCTTTCTTCAGGAAACATAATACCACTCCCTTTCTTAAGTTATTTTTAGATAAGCTGGAATAATGTTGTAATTGAAACCAAGCCAAATGTAGCATTAAAAGAATACTATTAATTCCTATAAATTAGTAATTTTTAATAATACCACAACTTCCGTAATATTTAAGTTGCTATTCTGTGTATTCATTTAGTTTTTTTGTGGTTTCTTTAATTATTTTGAGTATACTACACTTTATTTAAAATTGTCAAACACTCCTGGGGATTTTTCTTTGTTAATACTTTGGGGGTGGCTTTCTTTAGTGAAAAAATTCGTCTGGTTTTGGGTAGACTTATACGCTTGGTTCTATTATAGCTTGTTATGAGGTGATAACTAAGTAAACAGCCCACCCGTTTAGTAGGTGGGTTATCTATTCTAATTTAATTTTGAAAAGCTCTTTAAATCGAACTATTGCCTTATTGTGTTTTATATTGAGATTTTCTTTTCAAGTTCCGTTTACCCTATATTTTTCTTTTCTTGGATTTTTATGTATTCTTTGATTATCTTCCCATTTATCCCTACTGTATAGACAAAATATCTTTTATAAATTAAGAATGAGAAATAATTAATCTTTCTTATATCGGCAAATTGTGCAAAATAATAGAAAAAATGACCATTCCCAATAGAGCAAAAGGATAAATTGCTCCGTATCCTGCAGCCGGTTCGTCACTTCCCACAGCTTCTATGGCAGCTCCTAAACCGGGAGTGGAAGTCATACCGCCGCAGAGGGCTCCTGATAACAATATCCAATTGATTTTAAATACGTATCTTCCAACCAGGTAACCGATGGTGATTGCTAAGAAACCAACTACCAGGGAAGTCAACACCAGGTAAATGCCGGATCCGGAAAGAGCGGTAAAGGCATAAAAACCATATCTTAAGCCGACAATGGCCAAAAAGAAAGCCAGGGAAATCTCCCGAATCACACCCAATATTTTATTATCCATCCTGAAATGGAGAATACCGATTTTACCAATATGTCCCAGAATTAATGAGCTTAATAAAACTCCTCCCGTGGAACCCAAACCGACATTGCCTAGCGGTCCTAAATCAAACTTTAATTTTCCCAGGGTATAACCCAGGAAACAGGCAACAATAAAGGCGGTCAGATCAAAACGAACAGTAGCTTGGTCTCCATTGATAGAGCTGCTCGTTCTATTCTCATTTATTTCAGTTGAAAATATTGCCCGCTCCTTTTCAACATCTATTTTAAATATTATCGGTAAAAAATTCACAGCAAGGATTACAATCAGCACTCCGAAAGGATAACCGACCGAATGACCGATACCAATACCGGCTTCGGCATTTTTAATGTACTTACTTTTTTGTTCTTCGGTGAGAGAATCAGCAACCTCTGTTTTTTGGGAAATATTGAGAAGTTTTAGTATTTCCTGTTTTTTGCTTTCCGATAAAGAGTCATAATCTTCTGTTAACTGGGCAGCATGTTCCCGGGCAGATTCCAGGGCAGCGGCCAGACCGGGAGAGCTGGTCAACGCTCCGGTATAGACTCCGGCTACTTCATAAGGATTGAGTCCCGGTAAAATGAGGGCCATGCCATAGGTTGACATGGCACCTATAAAAGTAATTAAAAAACCCAGGATAATAAATTTTGAGCCATATTTTTTAATAATGATTCCTATATCTTTCGCGGCAAGTAGCCCAACGGCAGCAATAAAAAGGATTAAAAAGAGGGTAAAAAAGCCTTTATCCACCACGCCATTTTTTGTTAACTGCAAGGCAGTGTAATAACCTGGGGTAGTGTTCGAAAAAGTGTTTGCAAATCTGTAGACCCACCACCCAATTACTAAGCCTACAAAAAGACAGCCGGATACGCCAAAGGTAAATTTACCAAATTTGATCTTACCAAACAACATCCCTGAAAAGACCGTTAACATCATTAAGACAAATGGATTCATTATCCATTCTGCAAAATTAAAGTTCATTTATTTTTTTCTCCTTCTTCAAATTGCCTTACTTTTTAAATGGTTAAATTTTTTACTAGATTTTGCAATATCTTTTTCTGATTTAATTCCGGTTTTTCTAATACCAGATTTAACAGTTCATTTAAAATATCTTTTATCTCTTTCCCTTCTTTATAGCCTAATTCAATTAAATCCTTACCTTTTATTACCAAGTCTTTAAGGGATACCGGTGGTTTTTCCTTTAGAATTTCTTTTAGATTATTTTTTCCGGTTCTAATTTCCTCTAATTTGGACTTTTCAGCATTCCGGTTTGCCTTGATAAGAGTTTTGCATAATTCCCAAAAATCTTCTAAATTTTCCATTCCTATTCGGGAAGCAAGTTGTCTAATCTTCTTTTTTTCGGAAAAATGAATGGTTTCCCAATTTTCCTGAGTCATTATATTCACTTTTTTTATTACCGCATTTTTAAATCTTATCCGTCTTAATATTTTAGTTGTTATTTCTTTTTTATCTTCTAATTTGGATATATTTTTTATAATATATAATATCATGCATAAGCGTAAGATAATATTTGAAGGTAAATTTTCTAATAAATCCAGGATGTATTCAAATAAATCTTCGTCATTTTGAAGATATTCTTTCCTAATTCCCACACATTTTTGTAGTTCAGGCA
>Ga0222678_1000388_pt1 | contig 20227 bp, 17 predicted proteins | sample AntAcemetagen937_FD_179801 | JGI IMG/M metagenome (GOLD analysis project Ga0222678, IMG submission 179801) | Saline water microbial communities from Ace Lake, Antarctica - #937 | ecosystem: Environmental > Aquatic > Non-marine Saline and Alkaline > Saline | place: Antarctica: Ace Lake... | reverse complement strand
GAACTATGCAACTACAGAAGGCCGTTTGCTAAGCCGTTACATTATGTTATGCAGAGATTCTGTTGGCGCAAATGTTAATGTAACTTTCAAATCCCATGAAACAGGAAGCCAGCATACGATTTCCTTGACAGCCGTAGCAGATACATTTAACTTGTTGAACCAGGCTAGACGCATGACAGCTCCTGTGCAAGAGACCAATGATAAAGTTATTTACAAGGTGATTGATGAACAAATTGGATATTTGTTCGTTCAAGATGAGGATGCTCCAGATAGTCTGACTATTGAAGAGCTCCGGCAAACAGAAATCTACCTCAAGGTAAAAGAGGCAATTACATACTTCAACGGACAAAATATTGAGAAACTGGTTTTTGACCTCAGATACAATAATGGGGGGCATGATCTTCTGGGTTCGTTAATCTCGGGATTTTTTATTCAGACACCCATGTTTTATGAATACGTTACAGGAAACAGCGATGATAATTATGCTATCATAGATTCAATTATTACTGTTCCTGAGACACCTTTGTTCAATGGAGAGGTAGTGGTAATGGTAAGTCCAAAGAACATCAGTACTGGTGAAGGAATACCCATGATGTTACAACAACTGGACAATGCGCAAGTGGTCTCATTCTGGGGATCAAACGGGTCATTCGCGATTACCCCAAATGTTGTAATAATGCCCGACTCTATGCAATTTATTCTCTTTCCTTATTCACGGTCATTGGATCATAACCAAGTAATTCAATTGGATTCTGATGTCGACTTGGTTGGTGGAATACAACCGGATATCAGGATACCACTAACCGTTGAACGGGTTATTGAACAATGGCAGGAAGGAAAGGATGTGGAACTTGAGTATGCAATAAGTATTCTGCTTGATATTCCTGAAAATTTGGATGAAAACCAATTTGTACTTTATCCAAATCCCACTCATGATTTCTTTATTGTCGGTTATAATTCAGAAAAATTAGTAACCCTAAGCATTTATGATATTCATGGGAGCCTTATTAAAATTGTTGAGGATTACAAAACCGGTCAATATGTTAACATTAAGAATCTGCCAAGTGGTATTTATTTAATAAGACTTACTGACAATGATAGAAACTTAACAGCTAAACTGATCATAGAAAGGTAACAGATAATGATACAAATAATCACCAAAACACCTTAATATATAAAAATCCCGTAGTGCGTTAGCATCTATGGTTTTTATATCAATTGTTGAACGACACCAAAAGTAGCGGGGCCGTCTATTTTAGAGGGTATGTGATTTCACTTCTGTTTTTCAAACTAATATTTTAGAGTTTTCATATCTAAATAAAAAAACCCTTATAAGAAAAAAAACATCATTAACATAAGCCTTATTTTACTATAGAGGATATTCTGGTATTTTTAAACTGTTCTTTTAAAAATGCAAAATTATCTTGAAGAGCCTTTTGATTAAGTTCAATTGTTGATGTTAGCATAAGTTTGCATATAGACTAATATATTAATTTGAAAGTCTCATTTCTAAATATGGATTTGTAAACCCTACTTTTTCGTACAGAAACCTTGCAGGATTATCTTTTTCAACATGTAAGGCAATGTCTCCTTCGGTTAGTTCGATTGCTTTGTTCATTAATTTTTCCCCATAACCTTTTCCTCTATGTGCACTGTCAACAGCAATATACACTAAGATGTTTTTAGGAATATAATCTGACATCCCAGTTCTGTTAAGTACTACAATTCCAACAATATTCTCGTTTTCATCATATCGTTCTAATACAAAACCGCCAAAGGATGGAGTTTCTTCTAAAGCATAATTTACAGCCTTTTTAATGTCAGGTTTTTTATCTCCATATTGTCCTAAATGTTTATATAAAAATTCTGTAGCAGTATGCTTTTGTACAGCTGACATTTTTGTGTGTGGATTGTAAATTTTAAATTTTAACATAATAATAATAAATTTAAGTTCTATGCAACATATAATTAACATTAAATCTGCTATTCTTTTGATATATAGATTTTTAATGTGTTGCAAATAACATTTTAGTTTCTATGCGACAAATTTACAAAGAATTTTTATAAATAAAAAATATAAAGCCTATTAAATATTAATTTATACCAACTGAGCATCCAAATTACCGATATATTTCGTTTCTTTTTTCCTTTCTCTACGTTAAATATTATTTCCGTCCGTACGGATGCAAAGAATATTTGCCTTGACAAAGAAAAAAATATTTCAAAATATTTATCAGCAATTTAGAAATCCAATTGGTATTATAGGATTATTGGAGTAGTCTGAAACAAATATAGGTTGTGTAGAACCAATTTTTAAGTTAAATTATCTTCAATGGTAATCATTGGTGAAGCATCCACTTCAGAAATGTCAAGATAATAAGTTAAAACATTTAAAGCATCATCTAATTCATTAATCTTCTCTTTTGGCAGTTTTTCGAGTTTTACGGATAATTTCTCATGAAGTAAAGCAGGAATCTTGTCTAACAATTTTGCTCCTAATGAAGTTAATGCAATGTAAGTTGTCCTTTTATCCTCTTTTTTAGGTAAACGTGCTACAAGACCTTTCTTCTCTAATCTGTCAATTATTCCTGTAACAGTACTTGAGTTTAAATTTAAATAATTGCGTATTTCTTTGTGAGTTGACTGAAAATCATCACAGCCATTAAGATAATTTAAGCATAATACTTGCGGAATACTTACACCATACTCTTTTTGAATCTTTTTAGACTCCAAATTCATTGACCGCACAATCCGTCTTATTTTAATTAGAATTTCTGTATAATCCATGATGTAAATTTATTTTATACAAATTTAAATGATTTCTTTCTATTTATGAATAAAATTGAAATATTTTTTACCTTTAAATCACACGAAAGGATTCGTTCGATAGCGGGGGGAGTGCCTTAATTTTCTACCCACCAGCAACAAAGCCATAAAGCAAAATAAGACAGAGTTTTGTTTTTAACTTTTTGTATAAAATAGATTGATTTCCAATTAAAAATATATTAAAAATATCTTGCAATTAAATATAATGGAACCTTTTATTATTATGATTAAGCTATTTTGATAGAATCTCAGAATATTTATTTCTCATTAAAATAGAAGTAGAACCAAAAAAAGAATTAATTTTAATGATAAAATAATCACAAAAATTTTAAACAAACAGACCAAAACAAAATGAATCATAATGACATTTTACGTCGGATACGTTACACTTTCGATTTCAGCGATTCGAAAATGATTGAGATATTTGACCTGGCAGGGCACAAGGTTACAAGAGCACAAGTAAGTAATTGGTTAAAAAAGGATGATGACCCTGATTATCAGGGGCTTTATGATATCGATTTGGCAATTTTCTTAAATGGTCTGATTATTGAAAAACGTGGTAAAAAAGAAGGACCACAACCGCTCCCTGAAAAGCGATTAAATAATAATGTCGTTTTAAGAAAGTTAAAAATTGCATTTAACCTGAAAGATATTGATATTATTGATATTCTTTCTTCGGTAGATTTGCGTATAAGTAAACATGAGTTGAGTGCATTTTTCCGGAAACCAAATCAAAGTCAGTATCGCCTGTGTAAAGATCAGATATTGCGGAATTTTTTGCATGGTTTGCAGAAAAAATATCGCGTAAATCAAAATTAATGAAGGCAGCTTCAATAAAAGAAATTAAACAGGAATTAAGCACACGTTCGCAAAGCGAGTTACTTAAACTTTGCCTGCATCTGGCAAAATTCAAAAAAGAAAATAAGGAATTGTTGACATACCTTTTGTATGAAGCATCGGATGAGCAAACATATATCGAAAGTATTAAGATTGAGATTGACAAAGAGTTTGAACAGATAAACAGACAGAGTTTTTATTATATAAAAAAAAGCGTTCGTAAAATATTGCGAACTGTAAAAAAATATATCAGGTATTCAAAAAAGAAAGAGACCGAGGTGGAATTGTTAATTTATTTTTGCATTCAACTAAAACAAATGAGCCCGGCAATAGAAAAAAATACAGCGCTTTTTAATCTTTATAATCGACAAATAGAAGCAATAAAAAAAGCAATCTTTTTTTTGCATGAGGATCTGCAATTTGATTATAATTATGAGTTGGAGAATATAAATAATTAAAATTATATGGAAACAAAGAACACAAACAAAGAACAAGCCAATAATCCATTACATGGAGTAAAGTTAGTGGATATTTTGGAGTTTTTGGTTGATAAATATGGTTGGGAACTTTTAGGTGAAAAGATTAATATTAATTGTTTCAACAGCAATCCTTCAATAAAGTCAAGTTTAAAGTTTCTTAGAAGAACACAATGGGCAAGAGATAAAGTTGAGAGATTGTATTTAAAATCAATAAAAAAATAAATGAAGCTCCCCGCCGCAAGCAATGGGGAACCTGCCTGCCGGCAGGCAGGTATAACCCTGGAGATCCCTCGGTTACACTCGGGATCAGTTCGACTAAATGTTTGCTTCACAAAATTAAAGTCTCACTGATTTAATGTAAACTAAAATAATCAATCAAAAAATTTCGGAATGTGTTTAAGGTTCGGAAAACCAATACCAGCCGTAAGAATATTATTCCGGTTACAGAGTTTAAGTTCTGTTTATTAACTAATCCCTAATTGTTTTGCATGGTTTTTTTATAAAATTATTTTTTTTTACTTTTTTACTTTTAAAATATTTTCCATTCAACAATTAAAACTCAAATAAAAAAAGCTCTAATTTTCTGAAAATTAATGGTTTTTATTGCTGTCTTCTTAAGAAGTTTCTGTACTTTTGCAACCCAAAACAAAAAGCAAGCTAAAATGTTGACATTTAACACAATGGGCTTATCCCCCAATTTATTAAAAGGAATTGAAGAATTAGGATTTCAAAAACCAACACCAATTCAGGAAAAAATAATACCAATTTTTTTTGAAACAGAAAGAGATATTGTTGGACTTGCGCAAACAGGAACAGGAAAAACAGCAGCATTTGGATTGCCAATAATTGAACAAATAGATATTAAGGACAAAACAATTCAAACATTAATATTAGCACCTACTCGTGAGCTGTGCATTCAGATATCAAAAGATCTGCAAAATTATTCAAAGCACATAAAAGATTTACATGTTGTGCCGATATATGGCGGAGCACCAATCGAAAATCAAATTAAAGCACTTAAAAGAGGAGCACAAATTATTACTGCAACTCCTGGAAGAATGCTTGATATGATAAAAAGAAGAGCTGCAAAAATTGAAAATATTAAAACAGTTGTTTTAGATGAAGCTGACGAAATGCTTAACATGGGATTTCGTGATGAGTTAGACGGTATTTTATCAAAGACTTCTGACACTAAAAGAACATTGCTATTTTCTGCAACTATGCCAAGAGAAGTGGCACGAATTGCTAATAACTACATGAACAATCCAGTTGAAATAACAGTTGGAAAACAAAATGCAGGTGCCGAAAATATTAATCACATTTATTATCAGGTTCATGCACGAAACCGTTATTTGGCGTTAAAGCGTATTGCTGATATTAACCCTGATATCTATGGATTGGTTTTTTGCAGAACAAGAATGGAAACCAAGGAAATTGCTGACAAACTCATCAAAGATGGATATAATGCAGATGCACTTCATGGAGATCTTTCGCAAGCACAACGTGATCATGTTATGAAGCGCTTCAGAGATAAATCTTTACAAATGCTAGTTGCTACTGATGTAGCAGCACGTGGTATTGACGTGAATGATATTTCCCATATAATTAACTATAATTTACCCGATGAGCTTGATATATACACTCACAGAAGTGGAAGAACAGGTAGGGCCGGGAAATCGGGAACTTCTATATTAATTGTAAACTATAGAGAAGTTAACCGTATCCCTCAAATTGAAAAAATTATCAAAAAGAGTTTTACAAAAGCACTTGTTCCATCAGGAAAAGAAATTTGTAATAAACAACTTTATAAGTTGATCGATAAAATGGAAAATGTGGTAGTAGATGAAGAACAGATTGCTCCGTTTTTAGATTCAATAAATATTAAACTTGAAAGTCTTACCAAAGAACAGATCATAAAACGATTTGTTTCACTGGAGTTTAACAGGTTTATAGAGTATTATAAAAACGCTCCCGATCTTAACGAAAAAGAAGAGAGACGCGAAAGAAGAGATAAAAGAGATCGTGGTGACCGTGAAGAACGTGGTAAGCGAAGAGGTTATAAAGGGAACTATTCGAGGTTCTTTATGAATATCGGTAAAAAAGATGGTATACTTCCTAAAAACATCATCGGGATGATAAATGACAATACAAGCGATAGAGATATTAACATTGGTTCAATCGATTTAAAAGATAGTTTCTCGTTTTTTGAAGTAGAAGAAAAATATACTTCAACAATTTTGAGCTCTTTGAATAAGGATGTAACATTTAAAGGTCGTGAAGTAAAAGTTGATATTGCAGAAGAGAAAGATAGTAGTGAAAAACCGGAAGGAAAAAGCAGAAGAAGAGAAGGTAGTCATAGAAGTGAAAGTTATAGCAACAGAAGAAGACATGATGGTAGCTCAGGAAGAGAAAGTTATCGTAGAAAAGACGATAGCAAAAGAAGTGATGAGAGCCAGGGAAAGGAAAGCAGTCGTAGAAGATACGACAGCAAAAAAAGTGATGACAGTCAGGGAAAAGAAAGCAGTCGCAGAAGATACGACAGCAAAAAAAGTGATGACAGTCAGGGAAAAGAAAGCAGTCGTAGAAGATACGATAGCAAAAAAAATGATGACAGTCAGAGAGGAGAAAGTAGCGGGAGAAGTGACAGCAAAAGTAGAAGCGATGGAAGTTCGAGAAGGGAAAGCAGTTCAAGAAGCGGAAGCAGTTCGAGAAGGGAAAGCAGCAGTCGCAGACGAGATAATGATAAAAGAGGGGAAAATCGCAGGAGAAAGTAGATCTTAGAACAGTGTCTAAATTTTTAATTTGGCATTTTTAAGAATTTCATTTGTAGTATTAGAAAACTTTTCGACATCTTGAATAAATTTCAAAGTGTTGAAAATTTCATCACCATCAACAAACATAAATTTAAAATATTTCCAATATTCTTTCATTTTGTTTAAAAGATGAACATCTGCAGTACTTGTGTTTTTAATTTCTTCTAAAAGTTCGTTAACAAAACTTGAGAATATCTTAAGTTTTTCTTCATCAGGGATGTTTTCCTTTTGCAGAATTTCGTTTGGTAAAAATAAGTTTGATAGTAGTCCGCGGCCAAGCATCCAATCATTAATTGATGGAAATTTATTCTTCATTTTATTATAAAAATCATAATCAATAATATCACCGCTGAATATTATTCTATGTTCGCAAGTTTTTACACAAGATGAAAAAGCTTCCAGATCAAGTTCGCCTTTATACATTTGTTTACCGATTCGGGGATGAATATTTAAAAATTCCAGGGGAAAACTATTTAAAACTGGCAAAACATTAAGCAACTCTTTATTATTAGAATAACCCAATCTGGATTTTATGGAGAGTTTATTTGGAATTTTTGGAAGTACCTCATCTAATGTTTCCTTAATTAGCTGAGGGTATGGAAGCATTCCCGAACCACGTTTCTTTTGTGCAATTCCAGAAACCGGACAACCAAGATTCCAGTTGATGGATTCATAACCTAAATTGTATAAATCTCTTGCCATTATAATAAATTGCTCAGGATTATATCCCAGTATTTGTGGAATAACTTTCATTACGGAATTGTTTTCAGGTAATACATCTTTTAAATGTGAAAGCTTTACTCTTTTGCCTTCAACAAGAGAAACAAAAGGGCTGATTGCCACATCAATACCATCAAAAAAGCTATTGTAAACATTTCTGAAAATGTAATTAGTATATCCCTGTAATGGTGCAAGATAAAGCATTAAATCTGTTTTGTTTTTGCAAAGATATAATTCTGCTTATTAATGTTATCATTCTTTAAAAGAAGTTTGATTATTAGAAATACAGATTAATTCAGAATATTTTGGTATGTTTTAAAAACACAATTACGAAATATTATACTCTAATAATCTTTCTTTACATAACAACTGAAAACCCTTGCAAGCATTGCTTACAAGGGTTTTTTTGTAGTCCGTACGGGATTCGAACCCGTGTTACCAGGATGAAAACCTGGCGTCCTGACCTGACTAGACGAACGGACCATTATTTTGGAGATGCAAATGTATAATAAATTTTTTTATCAGAACAATTAATGCTTATTTTTTTTTATTTTTTATATCTTCATTAATATTGTCTGCTTGAAACTTGAAACCCAGTCGTTTTCCTGTTTTTAGAGTCATATTGTCAATGGCATATTTAATGTCCTCAACATATATTTCCTGTACATTTTTGTATGGAGGAGTTAATAAATCAAAATTAACTGTGAAATTTATTGAAGATTCTATGATATCACGAGCAATTTTTTTATTCATTTTTGTTTTTCCAAACTTATCGTATAATAATCCAAGTTCTTTTTTCCCTTCAACAAAATAATGTTTTTCTTTATTGATAAATACACGTCCGATCAAGTACCCAACATCACCAACACGATTATATTTGAAAGAATCGGCAAGGAAATTATATATGTGGATTATACCACAGTACGATCTTGCCATTTCTTGTTTGATATATGGAGTTTTCATAACCTCATGTTCATGAGGAAATTCAAAAACATTTGTATGCATTAAAAACAATAATATATCACCACCAAATTTTAATTCTATTTCAAAATCGCTTCTGTTTTTAAATTCAAAAGGAATTAGTTTTTCAGTATTTTTATATCTTTCCTGATATTCTGAAACAACTTCTTTTATTGCTTCTTTAAATAAATTTAATGTGCTTAAAGTATTTGAATAAACATATTGTTTCATTGTAGCTTTTTTTACAAAAGCCTCAAGCATTGTTTGTTTTTTTTTGTTCATATTATAAAAGTTTTATCTTGCAAGATAGGAAAAAAATTGAGTTCTGAATTATAGACTCCTGATGATTTTTACTTGATTTTTGATCTTGGTGATTTAAGATCGGATATTAAAGACCGGATTTCGGATAATGACTTACTCAAAAGTAAATGCAAGTTGAAACATTTTACTATTAAGATGTTCTATTTCATTAGTATATATATTGCCTTCTGATTTTAATAGGTTATTTATTCCATACGACATTTTAAGTTCAACACCGAATTTAAAGAAAGCAGTATAAAAGTCTGTGCCTACACCAATGTCAAATAATAAATCATTTCTATATAGTTTTAATAGTATTTCTCCAACTTCATCATCTTTGTTTTTCGATTGAGAAGCGAGGTCAATACTATAATTTATCCCTCCTAGAACATAAGCTCTGAAATTATTTACACGTGCAGATTTATATTTAAAATGCAAAGGAAAAAGCACGCAAGTTGAAGTCAAACTCTTTTTAATATCCACGAGTGTTGGAATATTATCCTGATATCTGTAAATACTGTATGTAATGTATCTTTCGCCAAAAGCAAGCGAAGGAATAAATCTAAGATCCACGTATTTTGATACCCTGAGATTAGCAACTATTCCGATAGTAAACCCATAGGTTGGTTGAGGAGTAACACCATATAAATATAAGGAATCTCCAAAAATATCAGGTGAATCTAATTGATTGTATTTTATAGTTTGAAATTCAGGATTTGTTTTTAAATTAAAAAACATAGTGTTTGTTGCAAGGATAAATCCGAAATGCCAGATTGCTCTGTCGTACTTTGGTTTGTTTTGAATTTTATTAAATTGTGCAAATACACTTCCCTGAGTAAGAATTAATCCAATAATGATGTTTACTATTATGATTTTTGTTTTCTTCAATGTTTCGAATTTTGATTTTTTACTAATACTAAATTTATTATATTTTATAAAATAATATTAAGCAAAATATATGATTATCCGTAAGTTGTATATATAATTTTAGCTTTTTTGATTTTTATCAGTATAACGAGGTTTTCATTTAATTATTTCCTTATTACTTAGATTAATTCATAACCTTAAAAGACATAATTTTGAATTAATCTTAGTGGGCAAAAATACTTATATTTTTAATTTCTTCATCTGACTAAAATATTTTTTCGTTTCGCTTACCACTACCGGAGTGAGTAATAATAATGCAATAAGATTTGGGATAGTCATAAAAGTGATAACCACATCAACAAAATGCCAAACCACCTCGATTCCCCAAATTGCTCCTAAGAAAACAAATAATCCGTAAACATATCTGTAAGGTTTGATATATTTTTCTCCAAATAAATAATTTACTGCTCTTGTACCATAATACGACCAACTGATAATTGTACTGAAAGCAAAAAGTATTAAACCAATAGCAACAATATGTTTGGCAAGATGTGATAACCCAATTTTTCCTAAGCCAAGCGACATTCCTTCAACAGTCATAGCAATTTCTTCAGTTGCAGTATTCCAAGCACCAGTAACAATAATTACCAAAGCCGTTAAAGTACAAATGATTAGAGTGTCGATAAGCGGACCAACTGAAGCAACCAAACCTTCACGAGCTGAGTATTCGGTTTTTGCTGCAGCATGGGCAATAGCTGCCGAGCCTTGTCCAGCTTCATTCGAAAACAACCCACGTCGTACACCCCATATCAAAGTCATCATAAATGTAGAACCCACAAATCCTCCTGCTGCAGCAGTTCCTGTAAAAGCATCATGAAAAATTAATGCGAATGCACCGGGAACAGCTTTATACATTAGGATAATAACAGTTAATGCACTGATTATATAAAGTAGTGCCATAAAAGGAACCAGCTTTGAAGTTACTTCTGCTATTCGTTTTATACCTCCAACAATAACGAGAAGAACAAATGCTGTAATAATAGAAGCTGTAATATATTTGCTTTGTAGTGTAATTCCGGCAAATGAAACCATTTCAGGAATATTATAGCTCGCATGAAAAATTCCGGCCATTGAATTTGATTGGGCCATATTTCCTGTTCCAAGAGAACATAAAATAGCTGCGAAAGCAAAAATAACTGCAAGTACTTTTGCAAATCTACCAAGCATTTTTTTTAAACCGAATTCCATATAATACATAGGTCCGCCGGAAACAGATCCGTCTGAATTGAAATGTCTGAATTTATGCGATAATGTACATTCGGTATATTTTAATATCATACCAAGAAAACCTGTTACCCACATCCAAAAAATTGCTCCCGGGCCACCAAGGTAAATTGCAAGTGCTACACCAACAATGTTTCCTGTTCCTACTGTAGCAGATAATGCAGTTGTTAATGCTTTAAAATGATTAACATCTCCTTTGTCTTCTTTTTTGTCAAATTTTCCGGCAATAATTTGAAATGAGTGACGTAATTTAGTGATACTAAGAAATCTCAACTTGATAATAAAAAACAATCCTGTTGGAATTAAAAATGCTAAAATTGCATATCCTCCTACATAATCATTGTAAAAAACAAGTAGTTTGTCAATAAATTCTAATATACCGGTCATTTATTTTTATTTTTATTATTGTTGATGAAAATGATTTTTAATAAATTGTAATAGAAAAAATGAAAAAAACATTTTAGAAAGTAATAAAAGACAATGTTTTTTCATATTTTTAAGGATGAATTTATTTAAGCAGACAAAAATGCTAAAAACTTAACTATAAACAAAATTATTTTTTCAAAAATAAGGATAAAAATGGAATAATGAAGTAATGGGGAAATATGGGGAGTAACTCTAAAGACAAAAGTGAGTCTGTATAAACATTTTAACACTACAAAATTCAAATGCTGATTTTTAAATAATTAGGTTAATAAAAAGATTATGAATGCAATTTTAAATATTTCTTTTGATTTTGATTTTTTACCCTTATTAATATTAATTGCGATAGCATGGAGTATTCCTATGTTTTTGACCTTATTGCGTTTAGGAAAAATTCCTGTTGTAATTGTAGAGATTATTGCCGGATATTTTATTGGCAAATATCTCTTGCAATCTGCTTCGGTTGAGAGTATGCAGATTTTGGAGTTTCTTGCTCTTTCAGGATTTTTATTTTTAATGTTTTTAAGTGGACTTGAAATTGATGTTGATCAATTATTAGCTTCACTTCCCAGAAAAAAACTTACTTATTCGAGGTTTTTGAAAAACCCTCTTTTGGTTGGATTTTCAATGTTTATTATTGCATTGGTTTTGTCGTATTTTTCAGCAGTATTTTTGTCTTATGTAACAGCAATACAACATATATGGTATTTTGCTTTAATAATGGTTACTACTTCTGTGGGAATTGTTTTGCCTGTTCTGAAAAGTAGCGGGGAGATAAATTCGCGCTTTGGTCAAATGGTAATCATTGCTGCTGCAATTGCTGATATTTTTAGTATTATTTTGTTTACCCTAACAGCTTTTGTTATAGAAAAAGGGTTTAAACTCGAACTATTATGGATTTTAGTGCTTCTTGTAGTTTTTTATATTTTTTATCACATTGGAAAGTGGCTTAAGAATGTTAGTGTTTTTAATAAGATTACTTTTCAATTATCTCATGCAGCATCTCAGATTAAATTCCGTGGTACTATGATGCTAATTCTGGTATTTGTTGTTATGGCGCAATATATCGGAAAGGAAGTGATATTACTTGGTGCTTTTCTTGGAGGATTACTATTGTCAATATTCCTTCATAAAGAGAGATCATTATTAATAATTAAACTTGACAGTGTAGGATTTGGCTTTTTTATACCAATATTTTTTATCATGGTTGGAGTATCATTTCAACCCGAAGCATTATTAGAACTGGATAATAGTTTATATGTTTTTCTTTTCCTTTTACTGATTATATTATTTGCTGTAAAAGTAATTCCTTCATTTTTGTGGATTCGTTTATTTGGACTCAAAAAAGCAATTTCCGGTGGCTTTTTGATGGCTTCGCGATTAAGTTTGATTATTGCCGCATCAACAATAGGTCTTGAACTTGGCGTGATTTCTCCGGGAATAAATGCTTGCTTTATTCTGATGGCAGTTTTAACATGTTTGTTTTCTCCTGTTGTTTATAATTATCTTACTCCAAAAGGAGTTTTTGCAAGTGAAAAAACAATAATCGTAGGTGGAAGTAGTACCGGTGTTATACTTGCCAGAAGAATGCAAATGCATAATAAATTGGTTGTTATTATTGAAAATAACAAAAAAAGATATGATGCCATCAAAGCTAAAGGAATTCAGGCAATAATGGGTGATGGTACTGATGCTTCAGTTTTTGAAAATTTAAAACTGGCACCTACAAATTATGTTGTAGCTTGTTTGAGTAATCATAAAGAAAATATTAGTGTTTGTGAAATGCTCAGGCATGAGTTTAATCACGAAAAAATAATTGCAAAAACCGGTAATTCTGCGATAGATCAGGTTTATAAAAGCCTTGAAGTTGAGAGAGTAGATGTTTTGGGTGTTGTTGCTACTGCTATAGAGAGTCTGATTGTAAGACCCACTACTTATAATGCTCTAGTGAATTCTTTTGAAAATTTTTCTATAGAAGAAATTGTTATTACTAATTCAGAATTTGATGGGCATCAGATAAAAGAAATTCCATTTCCCAAGGATGGAACAATATTAATGATAAAAAGAGGGGATTCAATATACGTGCCTAAAGGTGATATTTATTTACGAAGAGGGGATATTTTAAATGTTTTTGGTACAGATGCAGCTTTATCTGAAATAAAGAATAATATGAGTTAATTGATTGCTCTACTGACGAAAGATGGTTTTCATTTTATTAATTTGTTCGGGAGTGCCGAGGACAAATAATTTTGTATTAGGTTTAAGTTTTGTATCCGGTAAAGGATTGATAATAAACTCTCCTTGTGAATTTTTAAATCCAACAATATTTGCACCTGTCTTTTTTCTGATTTGAATTTCAGAAATTGTACTATCCTTAAATTTTTCAGAGAAACTATCACAAACAATTTCTTCGAGAATAGTTGGGTCTTCGCTTTGAATTGATAAATGAGAAAGAAATTCAAGAATGTCAGGTTTAGTGACAAGTTTGGCCATGTGAGCCCCACCAACTTTTTCTGGCATAACTACGCTGTCAACACCAGCCATATGTAATTTTTTTTCAGATTTTACGTCTGATGCCCTGCTTACGATAGTAAGCTTGGGATTAAGTGAACGAGCGCTTAAAACAACATAAAGATTGTCAGCATCGCTAGGTAAAGTAGTAATTAATGATTTGGCAGATTTAATATTTGCTTTTTCAAGAATATCATCATTTGTGGAATTTCCTTCAATAAAATCTATATCTTCTTCAAAATTGTTGATGATAATATCATGGTTTTTCTCAATAACAACAAATGAGTAATTGCTTGCTTTAAGTTCATGTGCTGTTTGTTGTCCGTTACGTCCATAGCCGCATATTATAATATGATTTTTCATTTTTTTAACATATTTTAAATTTCGTCCTTTAAAAAAGATACTGATCCTACCCTCAATTAATTGAGTTACAATAATCGAAAGGGCAAATGCTACTGTACTTACACTCGACAGAATTAAAAAAATTGTAAATATTTTTCCAGCTGATGACAGTAAGTGAATTTCGCCATAGCCAACAGTAGAAACTGTTATTACTGTCATGTAAACAGCATCAAGAAAATTGTCACCCTCAATTATCATATATCCCGAAAAGCCAACTACAAAAATTGAAAGTAATATGATTACTGCTAACCTTATTTGTATTTTATTTTTTTGCCTTTTCAATGTTTTTTAACTTTAAAAATAAAATTAATAATATTATCCATCTATACGGACTTTTTTTTTGTAAGCATTCACTTTTTTATTTTGCGTAAAGGGATAAGGGTATTTTCAATATTTCAATAATCCAACAAAACAATATTTCTATTATTTCGCTTGTTCACAATTATCAATTACAAAAATAGCATTTCAAATGAGAATAACTATGAGTTTTTTAACAGAAAATCTCCAATACGACAATTAAGACATTTTTTTTGATTGCAATAATTATTTTTCAATTCAATTAATCCTTGAGTATAATAAGCTGAAGAAGTGTTTATTGATAATGTTTTCCATTTTTTTGTTATAGAATTGATTTCGCCATTTGTTTCTTCCAAAAACCTTAGTGCTTTTTCAATATATCTTTCATCTTTTTTATGCTTTCCAATAGCAAATAGAAACGGAACAATTGCATTTATTATTAATAAGTCTTTAGAATTGTCACCGAATATCTTTTGGCTTTTTCTGGCAGATATTTTTTTAAAAGTATAATGATCGTTCCAATAATTCGATGCTGATATTTCAAAGATATTCATGATTTCTGAAATATTTTCACTTTCAATAATTTTGGAGAATAATGATGAACTTCTACAAATTAACGCAGCAAATTGTGAAATTCTTATAGTTGGAAAATTAGACGGGCGTAACCTTAAGAATTTCCAGATATGAGTGTCGATTGGGTAAAGCGAATATTTGTGTTGTAAAAATTGATATTCTTTTCTTAATTCAAATGGATAATCCTCCAAAATTTTTTCTTTAAGAAAACCAGCCTGGCCAAATAACATTGCTTCAACCTGAAAATTATTGTTTTTGTGTTTTAATAAATATTTTATTGGAAGAGATCTGGCAAGCATTATAAATGCTTCAGCATTAAGTTTGAATCCAAAATTCATTGCCAGGTGCTCATAAAATGTTTGCTCCAAATCCATGTTATTATTTTTAAGATTTGAGATTATCAGAGATGATTTTTTCTCAAGTCTTTCAATAAGTAAACTTTCAATCCACGAAAAAATGATAAAATTATCTGTAAGATGAATCAATTTTTCACAAGGTATCCATGTTTTGCTATTCATAAAATCATTATATCTGTCAAGAAGTTTTAAGTCAAAATTTTCTTTTAGTTCAATTGTTGGTATTTTTTCACCGCTTTTGCGAAAAATGTTTACATCATTTGCATAAACCACATGAAGAATAATATTGTCATAGCTTTTATCTTCGTGATGATTATGCCTGTACCAATCAGATGAGTTGATATGAATCTCAACGTTTCCTGCCCAAGTGGTTTTCCCAATTTTTATTTTTGCATTAAAAAAATCAGGACCGGAATCAGTGTTTTTTTCACCGGGTTTTATTATCCGTAGCGATTCTCCATCATTTGTTTTGATATTATATTTAAACAGGCGGTATTTCCAAATGTAGTATAGAAATTCTTCTTTCATCTTGAGAGAGTTTTTTGATATTTTTATTTTTTACTTAATACCAAAATCACAAAAATGTTCTTAGCCGGATTATTCGATAAACATAAAAGACAGAAACCTAAAATAATCTGGCAGACTATTCCCATTTATCAGAAACAAAGAAAAGCTGAGTTATTTATATGTTTAATAAATAGCGTATGAATAATTCAGCTTAGATATTTTATAAGGATTTTTTTATCAGATAGTTAAAGATGATGATATCAAAAACTAAGGAAAATATTATGAATTAAGAGAAAAAATAAAACTATCATTTGCATTTGAATGACATCTTATATACCTTTGTGCTTGTATTTCTTTTTTATTTTGATTTGAATCAGTATGAATGATGAGATAACATTAATTTCCGGTATTGAATATAAAGTTAGGAAGTTACTGGAACTTAAAGAAAAAGACAATAGAAAAATTAAGGTTCTTTCAGATCAAAATTTAAAATTAGACGAACAAATTGAAGAACAAAAATCATATATAAATAAATTAAAAGAACAGATTAAGAAAATCAAAATAGCAAAATCACTTGAAAATAGTGATGGATCGGTTGAAGCTAAATTGAAAATAAATGAATTTGTGCGGGAGATAGATAAATGTATCGGACTATTAAATAATTAAAAATTATTAGTCAGTTTGAGATAGGACTTAATGAATGAAATAACCATAACTGTAAAAATTGCTGATAGACCATATCGGTTAACAATAAAAAATGAGGAAGAAGAAATTATTAGAAAAGCTGCCGGATTGATTAATGAAACGGTAAAAAACTATTCTGATAATTATGCTTTCAAGGACAAACAGGATTTACTTGCTATGGTCGCTCTTCAAAATGGAACAAGTGTTTTGAGAACTGATAATAAAGCAGAAAATAATAACAGAAGGTTAATTGATAAGATAAAAGAAATTGATAAAGTGTTATCTGAAGGTTTAAAGTAATTCGATATTTCGTTCTTTGAAGAAAATATTTCACCCGCATTAATTCAACATTTAGTTTTTAAACTCAACATTTAAATAATTAGGGTTAAGCTCATAAGTTTGTAGGACAGGCCTCATCTTTTTTAGATTCTTGCTTTGCAAGGACAGTGGACGTTCGAAAAATTTGGCAACCCTATACATGTCAATCAGGGGTTTATCAAACTCCTTGAATAATGCGGGTTTTTTTTAGCTTCTTTCCATTAGTTGTTTTCAAGCGATCAGCTTAATAAATATATATTATATGGAAATAGTAATTTACACCATTGTAGCTGCTGTTTCTCTTTTAATTGGAGGACTTGTTACAAGCACCATTTTAAGAAAAGCAGTTGAGCGAAAAAGCGAAAATGTTCTCAGAGAAGCAAAAGAAAAAGCCGAAGTATTAAAAAAAGAAAAAATACTTCAGGCAAAAGAAAAATTTCTTCAGCTTAAAAGCGAACACGAAAAAGTAATTAACCAACGAAATTCTGCCGTTCAGGTCGGTGAAAACAAAATTAAACAACGCGAAGGAATAATCTCTCAGAAATTTGAAGAGCTTAAACGTAAGCAAAATGAAGTAAACACAATTAAAACCAACCTGATTAACCAACTCGAAATTATTGAGAAAAGACAAGTAGAACTTGAAAGATCTCATACAAAACAAGTTGAACAATTAGAGAAAATTTCCGGATTATCAGCTGATGATGCTAAAGCTCAATTAATGGAAACATTAAAAGATGAAGCTAAAACTGATGCTATGGTTCATATTAAGGAAATTCTTGAAGAAGCTAAAGTTACTGCCGATACGGAGTCTAAAAAAATTGTTATCGAAACAATACAAAGAACAGCTGCTGAAAATGCAATTGAAAATTCAGTCTCTGTTTTTAATATTGAAGATGATGAAATTAAAGGACGAATTATCGGAAGAGAAGGAAGAAACATTCGTGCTTTGGAAGCCCTTACCGGAATTGAAATAATTATTGATGATTCGCCTGATGCGATAATTCTTTCCGGTTTCGATCCTGTTAGAAGAGAAATAGCTCGTCTTTCGTTACATAAGCTAGTTACTGATGGAAGGATCCATCCTGCCCGTATCGAAGAAGTAGTTGCTAAAACTAAAAAGCAGATTGAACAGGAAATTATTGATATTGGTAAACGTACAACTATCGACCTTGGAATTCATAATATGCACCATGAATTAATTAGAATGATTGGTAGAATGAAGTACCGTTCCTCGTATGGACAAAATCTTTTACAGCACTCACGCGAAGTTGCAAATCTTTGTGCAACAATGGCTGCTGAATTGGGATTAAATCCAAAAATTGCAAAAAGAGCCGGACTGCTTCATGATATTGGAAAAGTGCCTGATCATGAACCGGAACTTCCACATGCTATTTTCGGAATGAAATTGGCTGAGAAGTATAAAGAAAAACCGGAAGTATGTAATGCTATTGGCGCTCACCACGACGAAACTGAAATGAATAGTCTTATTTCTCCGATCGTACAGGTTTGTGATGCTATTTCAGGTGCCCGTCCGGGTGCCAGACGCGAAGTTGTTGAAGCATACATTCAGAGATTAAACAAACTTGAAGAGATTGCGTTATCTTATCCGGGTGTTGTGAAAACGTATGCAATTCAAGCTGGTAGAGAATTGCGTGTTATTGTTGGTGCTGATAAAGTTACTGATGCTGATGCAGATAAAATCTCAATCGACTTGTCTAAAAAAATTCATGAAGAAATGACTTATCCGGGTCAGATAAAAATTACTGTTATTCGCGAGACAAGAGCGATCGCCTATGCTAAGTAATTCTTTTTGATTACTTTAGAAATAATTTAAATCTTTCGGATTATGGAAATCCGGAGGATTTTGCTTTTTAGCACTCTTGACAAATCATTATTCGTTAATCGATATTCGATATTCAATTTTTCAATCGTTTTTTTATTTTTTGCCAAACTTATTGTTAAACTATAACTTAAACTATATTAAAATCATTTAATATCCATTACCGGTTTAGTTATGTGTTATCTTCTATTCTTTTTCATTTATCTTCTTTTTTAATATCGAACACCGAACGCTGATTAACGATTTTTGATTTATTTGTGATTGAAAAAGTATTTTTGATTTTAGATTTGTTTTAGTACTCTTGACAAATCATTATTTGTTAATCGATATTCGACATTCAATTTTTCAATCGTTTTTTTCTTTTTTACCAAACTTATTGTTAAGCTATAACTTATTCTATATTAAAATCATTTATTATCCATTACCGGTTTAGTTATGTGTTATCTTCTATTCTTTTTCATTTATCTTATTTTTGAATATCGAACACCGAACGCTGATTAACGATTTTTGATATATTTGTGATTGAAAAAGTATTTTTGATTTTAGATTTGTTTTAGTACTCTTGACAAATCATTATTCGTTAATCGATATTCGATATTCAATTTTTCAATCGTTTTTTTCTTTTTTACCAAACTTATTGTTAAGCTATAACTTATTCTATATTAAAATCATTTATTATCCATTACCGGTTTAGTTATGTGTTATCTTCTATTCTTTTTCATTTATCTTCTTTTTTAATATCGAACACCGAACACTGATTAACGATTTTTGATTTATTTGTGATTGAAAAAGTATTTATGATTTTAGATTTTTTTTAGTACTCTTGACAAATCATTATTCGTTAATCGATATTCGATATTCAATTTTTCAATCGTTTTTTTATTTTTTGCCAAACTTATTGTTAAGCTATAACTTATTCTATATTAAAATCATTTAATATCCGTTACCGGTTTAGTTATGTGTAATCTTCTATTCTTTTTCATTTATCTTATTTTTGAATATCGAACACCGAACGCTGATTAACGATTTTTGATATATTTGTGATTGAAAAAGTATTTTTGATTTTAGATTTGTTTTAGTACTCTTGACAAATCATTATTCGTTAATCGATATTCGATATTCAATTTTTCAATCGTTTTTTTCTTTTTTACCAAACTTATTGTTAAGCTATAACTTATTCTATATTAAAATCATTTAATATCCATTACCGGTTTAGTTATGTGTTATCTT
>Ga0222678_1000386_pt1 | contig 20286 bp, 1 predicted proteins | sample AntAcemetagen937_FD_179801 | JGI IMG/M metagenome (GOLD analysis project Ga0222678, IMG submission 179801) | Saline water microbial communities from Ace Lake, Antarctica - #937 | ecosystem: Environmental > Aquatic > Non-marine Saline and Alkaline > Saline | place: Antarctica: Ace Lake | collected... | reverse complement strand
CCAGATCATAACTGTACATTACTTTAACTCTTGATACTTTGTTAAAGATTGTGTTTATCCCAAGTAGTAAGACTAAAGATTCAGCATTAGCAAAGCTGAATTCACTATTTCTGTACCAGATACCTCCGTAAAGACTTTTGTAGTACATATTCAGTCCAAGAGCAAGAGTTTGAAATTCGCCTTGTTTTTCATAGTAAATTCCGGGATTAATTTTTTTCTCAGAATAATTATGAGAAGATCTGTTTCTGGAAGAACTATATCTTTTTGTGTAACCTTCAGTTTCAATAATCATATCCGCATGAATAACATATTTCCTTGGTAAAGGAGCTGAATTATCAAAAAACGAGATGCTAGGTGCAAAAACATGATGAACAGCAAAACCAAAAGTTCCAAAAATATTGGTAGTACTATGTGAAGGCTGAGCAAATCTAAAAACTGCTCCCACATTAAAATCAGGATAAGACAACTGATCGTTTCCGGGAGTAATAAATCCTGTTTCATAAATATTTCCGTATCTTGGATTTATCTGATCAGTAAAAACATATTTGTCCCAGTTAACATTTTTCTGCACAAAAGAAGACATAATTCCCACCTGAGTAAAAATGGTTTTAGTTAACCTGATTCGCACCGCAGCTAATAAAGAAGCTGTAGATGTTTCTAAAAATCCGGCACCGGCTCTGTCTTTGTCAAACATCAACCCTAAACCCCCTGAACCGGGAAACTCTCTGATAGAAACATCCGCATTAAAATTGTAGGTCTGAAAATCATTCCTGAGGTTTGGCCATTGTTTTCGATAATCAAGCCTTGTTCTCAGTCCCTGAGATATTCCAGTATAAGCTGGATTATAATAAAGCGGATTACTGAAAAATTGCGAATAATTTGGATCTTGTGCCTGAGCAGTCTTTGTTGAAAAAGTTCCAATCAAAGAAAAGACAAACAAGAAAACGAATATTTTAGTTTTTATATACATATTCTTTATCGTATTAATGTAACAGTACCTGTTGTTTCTAATGCTCCATTTTCGTTGTTACCAACAGATTTGCCTTCCCAGACAGAACCGTCAATAAAAGTTGCTTTTATTCTCCATATATAGACATCCATTGGCATGGGGTCATTTTTAAAATTTCCATCCCAACCTTCTGATGGCCTTCCGGTATCATCCAGTGCATCGGATTCCCACAACAGATGTCCCCAGCTATCGAATATATTAATATTATAATGAGCTAAATTTACACCAACCGGTTTGAATAATCTTACTCCCGCAAATTCGTTTTCAGGTGCAAAAGCATTTGGTACAAACAATCCTTTAAAAAGGAATTGGTAAATAAATGACATTGTATCCGGACAATCATATTCGTTCCATGAGATCAATTCAATAATATAATTACCATCTGCATCATATTGGTAAAGAGGATCTGTTTCTTCAGAATCACCACCATCACCAAATAACCAGAAGTAATCAATACCACCCTGAGTTTCGTTAGTAAATTGTAATTGACCCTGAACACTATTGTAATTTTCAACGAAAGAGAAATTACTGTAAGGAACAGGATAAACGGTAATTGTATGTATAGATGTGTCGATACAAGTATTTTCGTTGGAAATAATTAATCTTACATCGTAAGTGCCTGTTGTATCGTAAATATAAACAGGATTAGATAATGATGATGTATCTTTTCGTATTAATGTATCTCCAAAGTTCCATCCCCAGTTAGTAATCATTCCACTAACGCTATCAGAAATATCTATAAATTCAGTTGATTTCGACATACATGCATTAACCCATTCAAAATCAGCAATTGGTAATGGATTAACAGCAATAGTTTGAATAATTGAATCATAACAATTATTTTCTGCAGTTATAAATAATTTAACATCAAAACTGTCGGCAACATTATAATGATACCATGGGTTTTGTAATGAAGAAGTAACCACAGAATCAGGATCGTCGAAGTTCCATAACCAAGAAATCAATTCAGTTCCATTAGTATTTGATATATCATTGAAATATGAAATCTCATTTAAACAAACTGCATTACAACTAAAATCTGCAATAGGTGATGGTAAAATATTAATTGATTTTATTATTGTGTCGGAAATAGTTTCACCTCCATTAGTGCTGTAAACAATTAATCTTACATCGAATGTACCTGCCTGAATAAATTTATGAGTGATAGTTGCAGAGTGTTCAATATAAGTTGTATCAAAGCCATCGTTAAAGTCCCAATACCACAGAGAGATAAGATCTGAGTAGATTGAACTGTCGGAGAAACCTAAGGAAAGATTTTGACAAAGTAAAGTATCCAATACTTCGAAATCAGCTTTAATACAATATTTTCTAAAAACTTCTTGATGTATTGAATCCTGACAACCATTAGTATTTGCAACAATAAGAGTAACATCATAAAAACCCGGATTAGAATAAGTATGAGAAATATCAGGATTATCTGGTAAAAATATAGTATCTGATGATGTGTTATCACCAAATAGCCAAATCCAATATCTAATTGGTGCATTACCACCAGTTGAAATATCATTAAAATATACGGTCGAATCACAAATATTTGATTGATAAACGAATTCTGGTTCAGGCAAAGCTAATACTACTACATCTTTATAAATTGTTTCTGTACAACCATGTTGATCAGTTCCTTTAAGTACAACATTGTAAGTACCTGGCGACATATATGTATGAGAAGGATTTGGTATTTCTGATATATTATTTATTCCTGATTCAGGTTCACCAAAATTCCATTCCCAATCTATTAATGTATCTCCATCAGGTGTATAAAGAGTATCATTAAAATATGTTGTTTCCTCAAAGCATGTCTGATTGAAAGTAAAGTCAATAGATAACGGATTAGGTACATAAACTTCTTTTATTATGTTATCATTGCATCCATGCCCATCCGTTATCGTAAGAGATACATTGTAAGATGTATCAGTCTCATAAAAGATATGATAAGGATCTTTTTCAGTTGAAAAATAATTATTTTCAAATTCCCAGTACCATTCATCAACAGATGTTAGTATTGCAGTTGATGAATCGTTGAAATAAACCAAACCTTCCCCACAAGTTTGTGCATTAAATGTAAAGTTAGCATTTGGCAACTCATAAATTCTAACCTCTTTGGTAATAGAATCTTGACAACCATCAATGCAAGTAACTACCAACTTAACTTCATAACTACTTGTTTCTTCAAATATATGAATTGGATGTTGTATAGTAGAAGTGTTATTTGAAGAAGAAGGATCACCAAAATCCCAATACCATTCAATAATGGGTTCATTATTAATTGAGAAAGAATAATCTGTAAAGAATGTAGAATCGCTTTGACATGGATTTACAAAATCAAATCTTGCTTCCGGTCCGGGTGCAATTTGAATTTCCTTAGTAATGGAATTTTCGCAGCCAGAAGTATCAGTCACTGTAAAAATAACATCATAATTACCCCAAGTAGCATAGTTATGTATTGCATTTTGCTGGTAAACTACCGGAGAACCATCACCGAAATCCCACAAATATATTTCAATAGTAGAAGTATTAATTACTGTTGTGTCTGCGGTAAATTCTATGCTATCACCTAGGCAAGTAGGCTCATTTGTAAAGAAATCTAATGGTGGAGGAATTGAAATATCCAATTGTTTAATTAGTGTATCCATACAACCTCCTGAATTGGTAACTTGCAATATTACATCAAAAGTACCTGCTTGAGTAAAAGTATGTATAGGATTCTGTTCATAAGAATAATTGTTTGAACCGGACATTGGATTTCCAAAATTCCAATACCATTGAGTAATACCATTTCCACCGTTGGGTGAAGACATATCCACAAACTGAATTGGTGTGTCTCCACAAGAATTATCATAATCAAAATCAGCAACTGGAGCAGTTGAAACAATAATATTTTGAGATAAGTTATTTTCGCAGCTATCAGATGTTTTTGCAAATAGATTTACGCTAAATGTACCTGCTTCCTCATATATATGTGTGGTATTGGGGTTATCAGGGTAATTAATGGTATCAGCCGTTCCATCACCATATTCCCAAATCCATTGCACTATGTATCCTGATGTTGTTGTGGATTGATTGGTAAATTCAACTCCCCATTCCTGACAAGCTGGAGAAGAGTGAACAAAGCTAATAACAGGAGAATCAATCACATAAATATCATGACTAATTGTATTTTCACAGCCTTCAATATTAGTAACTATAAGGATAACCTCATAATTTCCTGACATTTCATAGAGATGTTCGGGATTTTGTTCAGAAGATGTTTGGCCATCACCAAAATCCCAAAGATATGTTATAATCGTTTGTGTATTAGTAACTGTAGTATCTATTAAAAACTGCGTTAATTGATTCTTGCACAAATAATTCCACATAAAATTTACTTCAGGTTTGGGTTTAACCACAACTTCACGGATAATAGTATCATAGCAATCAGTTGCATTTGAAACGATTAGCATTACATTATAGTTCCCAGAATCAGCAAAAATGTGAATCGGATCTTGCAGAGTAGATGTATTTAATGAGCCTGATAAGGGATCATCGAAATCCCAGAACCATGAATCAACAGAACCAGGACCACCTTGAGAAGAAGCATCAGAAAAGCTAACCTCCATTTCCTGACAAGCATTTGAGAAATAAAAGTTTGCTATAGGACTGGGATTAACTTCAACTTCTTTTGTTAATGATGCAATACATCCTTGTGCACTGATTGTTGTCAGTGTAACATTAAATGTTCCTTCCTGTGTATAAAGATGTGTAGTATTTGGATTATTAGGAAAGATAATAGTATCATTAGCAGAACCATCACCATAGTTCCAAATCCAAGTATAAATATACCCATATTCTACATAAGATTGATCTATAAAGATTGCAGGTGTATTTACGCATAATGGACCAAGATCATCAAACATTGGTACAGGAGGAGCATAAACAATAATATTTTTTGATTTATTTCCCTCACAACCATAAATATTTGTTATGTTTAGGGTAACTGTGTACTCGCTAGAACTTGCATAAATATGAGATGTATTTTGAGAATTTGAATATGTTCCATCGCCAAAGCTCCAATGCCAAATTGTAATATTTCCAGGATCAATAATCGTTGTGTCAGGAAAGAAAAGTGTTGGTTCATATAAGCAGGATTCACTGAAAGTAAAATCAGCAACTAATTCGTTATCGATAATCAAATTTGAAATGATTGTATCTGAGCATAAATTAGAATTCCAGACAATAAGTTGCACATTATAGTTTCCAGCGACTGTGTATAAGTGTTGTGGATTTTGCAAAGTAGAAGTATTACTATTTCCTGAGAAAGGATCTCCAAAATTCCATTCCCATGATGTTATATTTGTTCCTCCATTTGGCGAAGACTGATCCATAAATTCAACCGGTGTATTGGCACATGTTGCGTCATGTGTAAAAGCTGCTTGTGGAATGGCTTCAATGTAAACCTCGCTTGTAAGTGATTTAGTACAAGATTGATTTGTAATTATTGTTAAGGTAACATTAAAGGTTCCTGTATTAATATACACATGACTAACATCAGGATTATTGGGGAACATTACGCTTGTTGTATTTCCATCACCAAAATCCCAATGCCATTCTGTTATATAACCTGAAGGTGTATAAGAGGAATTGTAAAATTGTGTTGCTGCTCCAAAACAACTTGGGGATTCGTAATAAAATAATGGAACAGGTAATTCGTAAACTTCAACTATATGTGTTATTACGGAAACATGATTTATCGTATCAGTAATTGTTAGTGTAGCATTGTAATAACCTGCATTGACATAAGTGCAAAGTGGTTCCATTTGAGTAGAATATGTTCCATTACCGAAATCCCAATACCATGAGGATATTGAATTAACATTGGTTATAGTAGTATCAATACGGAATTGTACCGGTGTTTCTTTACAAGAAGTTTCCCAGTAGAAATCAACTGTGGGATTAGCGATAATAGTCAATTCCATCACATCTGTCATATTGTTACAACTCCAATTTGCAATACCCTCTAGCATAAGGTTGACACTTCCGAGGCTTTGGTCATAAGCACTAGGTGTATATATTGGATTTAGGTTGTATGGATTATCAAAGATTCCAGTACCAGTAGTTGTCCATTGTAAGGAATTATAATTGTAGGCAGTGGCTGTAGTTAAAGTATAGGACATGTTAATACCAATAGTTGCATCGACTCCAGCATAAACATCCGGCAATTGAATGATAGTTAATTCCATGCTTGAATTTACACTGCTACATGGTTGATTAATACCGTAAAGCGTTAATATAACTGTACCGGTAAGGACATCATTTGGGCCAGGTTGATAAGATGTATGTAAAGTACTGCTATTTGCAAAAGTACCATCTCCATTGGTTGTCCAGATAACTGAACTTGTATTTGTTGCAATTGCTTCTGTTAACTCATAGTAATCTCCTTCACAAACAGTATCATTTGAGCCGGCATTAACCAAAGGATCATAAATTATATTAAGCACAAAGGAATCATTGTAATTGCCGGCACAAGGAGATGAAGCACTTGCTGTTAAGGTCAAAGTCACAGAACCGATAGCAATATCTGTTGGTCCAGGGAAATATGTTGGAGAAATTGTGGTATTGTTGATTAGTGTTCCGTCTCCACTACTTATCCAGAAAAGACTTGAATAATTTTCAACAACAGCATCAATCACTTCAAAACTACCTGATTCACAAACTAAACTATCAGGTCCTGCATAAACAGAAGGTAGTTTTTGAATAACCAAAACTGCATAATCAGTTACACTATCACAAACATTATTGTAGCCTGTTAATGTTAAGGTAACATATCCTCCATCAATATCGCTTGTTCCCGAAAAATAAGTCGGTGATAGGATTGTTGGATCTGAAAAATCACCATCTCCTGAAGTTGTCCAATAGATAGTATTCGAATTAGAGGAGGAAGCATCTATAATGGTAAATACATCAGTTTCACAAATTATACCACCTGAACCAGCATCCACAATTGGTGAATCAACAAAGTATTTTGTAACTATGCTCTGAACACTATCTATACATGGTAATAAAGCATATGCCGTTAAGTTTAAGGTAACATGACCGTTTGTTAAGTCTTCTGTACTTGGGTTATATGTGGGTGATATTGAATTAGGATTATTAAAATATCCGGTACCGTTTGTTGTCCATAATATTGAAGAATTATTTTCAACAGTTGCACCTTCTACTATGAAAGTTTCGGAACAAACATCACCATCAAGTCCGGCATTAGCAGTTGGATTTTTCTGGACAAATATAGTAATGACGTCCGAAGAATCAGGGCAGGAACCTATGCCTTGGGCTGATAAGCTTAGGTTTACAAAACCAATGTTGATATCATTAGTACCGGGAAAATAATTGGTATGCAAAATATTGGGATTGGAGAATATTCCATCACCATCCGATGTCCATATAATTAATGAATAATTAGATGCGCTTGCATCTGTATTGATATAATACTCACTTTCGCATATTTCTGCATCAACACCTGCATAAACATTAGGACCATCAACGAATTCGAGTACAAAGGAGCTTGATACATTGTTTAAACATGGTGATAATGCATTAGCGGTTAATGTAATCATGACACTTCCATTGATTATATCTGCATTGCTGGGAATATAAGTCGGATCCAAATCTCCATTATTGAGAAAAATACCTGATCCACTACTTGTCCAAAAAATACTTTGATAGTATTGTGCTGAAGCTGTTCCAATATAGAAATTATCACCAATGCAAGAAACAGTATCATTTCCTGCAAAAGCAACAGGAATGTATTGAATAGTAATTAGCTTTTCATCTGTAATCTGACCACTACAAGGGCTGTTGGCATTGGCAGTTAACATCAGTATTACATTTCCGTTTGTAATATCACTTGGTCCTAAAGTATAAGTGGGGGTTAATGTATTTCCAGAGGTAAACGAGCCATCTCCGTTTGAACTCCATACATAATTTGAGCTATTACTGACACTAGCATCATAAACTGTGTATGTACTGTTTTCACAAACAACATCATCAGCACCAGCATTAACGTTAGGAAAATTCGTAATTGTCAGCAACATCGAATCTGCATTATTATTAATACATGGAGGATTTGGTGATGCTGTTAGGATTAAAACGGCACTTCCATTGGAAATATCATTTGTACCGGGTATGTATGTTGGTGTTAAAGTATTAACATTAATAAATGCTCCATCTCCACTTGAGCTCCACAATAAGGTATTATAATTTACAGCATTTGCATTAAATACTGTAAATTGTTGGTTTTCGCAGATTGTATAATCAACACCTGCATATACTGTTGGCTCTTCTGTATAAGTCAAAACAACATTATCCAAAGATGTATATATACATGGATAAGATGAACTTGCATTCAATGTTAAAGTAACAAAACCATTTAGTAAATCAATATCACTTGGAGTGTAAGTAGGCTGAATAGTAGTTTCATTTGTTAAAATACCGGTGCCATCTGTTGTCCAAAGCAAAGTAGAAAAATTGGTTGCATTGGCATCCATAATTGTGTATGAACCTTCACATACATCCTTATCGTCACCGGCATTAGCGTATGCTTCCTGAATAATATTCAATACTTTGGAATCTATTACTTCAAAGTCACATGGATTTATCCCTGTAACAGTTAATATCAGAGTTACATTTCCGTTAGTGATATCATTGGCTCCCGGTGTATAAACTGGATTTTGCAGGCCTGTATTATTAAATGTTCCTGTTCCTGTTGATGTCCAAATAATATTCGAATAATTTTCTGCTATAGCATCATCAATATAGTAAGTATTTCCTTCACAAATTGTTGCATCATCACCTGCATTTGCATAAACTGTTTCAAACAAATTTAATGTCATGTTATCTGTATAAACTCCCAGACATGGTGATACGGGGGTTACTTCAAGTGTGAGAACTACAGAACCGGCTGTATAATCGGCTGCACTTGGTGTATATGTTGGTGTAAGACTATTAAGATTTACAAAACTTCCTGATCCGGTTGATGTCCATTGTAAAGTATTCCAGTTTATAGCATAAGCAGTTGAAACAGTATATGTCGTACCCTGACATAAACTGGTATCTATACCTGCATAAACAGTTGGTAATTCTTCTATTGTCAGATTCATCTGATCTTGTGCAATCAAAGAACATGGAGTCTCACCTTGCAAATTGAGTGTTAAGGTAACAAGTCCTAATGCAATATCACCAGTACTTGGTGTGTATGTTGGATTTATAGTAGTTGCACCAAGCAGTGTGCCGGTTCCACTTGTGGTCCAGTATAAATTAACATAATTTGTAGCAGAAGCACCACTTACCGTAAAACTTTCATCTTCACATATAACATCATTGGGACCTGCATCAGCAATTGGTAATGCCTGAAGCGTAAGAATTAATTCATCTGTTGCAGTTACACTACAAGGGGCTATTGCATTTGCTGTTAAGGTTAAGGTTATTATACCGGCTTGATAATCCATTGAACTTGGAACGTAAGTGGTTTCAAGTTCGTTGTTATTGGTGAAACTACCTGTTCCACTGGAATTCCAATATATTGTGCTGAAATTGTTAGCATTTGCACCAATAATATCAAATTGATTCGGTTCACAAACAAGTCCGTCAGCACCTGCATAAGCTGTGGGCGTTTCCTGAAAATTGAGTTGCATAGAAGATGTAACAGAGTTTACACAAGGAGTTAATGGAAAAGCTTCTAATGTGAGGATAACACTACCTGAAGTGATATCATCATCACTTGGTGTATATGTTGGAGATAATGTTCCAATTCCGGTAAAAGAGCCTGTTCCTGAACTTGTCCAGTTCAAAGTTGAATAATTGGAGGCAGTAGCTAAAACAGTATATGAAAAGCCCTCACAAATATTATCATCTGGACCTGCATTTGCATCAGGTTGATTGATGATATTCAAGGTCATATCATCCGAAACATTTTCACAAGGTGGGTTACCAATTCCAATTAAGGTTAAAATTACTGTTCCCTGATTAATATCATCGATACTTGGTTGATAAGTTGGACTTAAAGAAGTTGGTGATATAAATGTGCCTGATCCTGAAGTTGTCCATTGATATGAACTGGTATAACTTCCGCTTGCTGATGTAATAGTAATTAATTCACCTTCACAAATAGTTTCATCATTTCCTGCTTCCACAATAGGAGCTGGTGTAAAATACAGTATAAATTCATCTGATTCATTGTTTGTACAGGGAAATATTGCATCTACAGTAATAGTCAAAACAACATTTCCATTTAGAATATCTAAATTGCTGGCAACATAGATTGGATGTAAGATATTTGGATTATCGAATACTCCTGTTCCTGATGTTGACCATGTTATGTTTGAGTAGCTTGATGCTGTGGTATTTACAATTTCATAATCTATGTTTGCGCAGGTTGTAGCATCAGGTCCGGCATTTACTTCGGGTTCATTAATTATTTGTAGAGTCATTTGGTCAGAGGCATCTCCACAATATGTTATACCATAAACTGTAAGTGTTAAAACGATACTTGTTCCGGCATCTGAAATATCTGGTATATAAGTAGGATTGATTGTTCCGGAATTGATTAGGGTTCCGGCACCGGTATGTGTCCAAAGCAATGAAGAATAATTACTTGCAGATGCAGTTGATATTGTATGATTTGTATTATAACAACTTACTTCATCATCGCCAGCATCTGCAATGGCAGCCGGTTCAATGGTGAGAGTTAAATAATCGTATGGATTTATTGTACAGGGATTATTACTATAAGCAGTGATGGTCAAAACAACTCCTCCATTTGTAATATCCAAATTACTTGGGTAATAAAATGGATTAATGCTATTTTTATTTGAAAATATACCTGTTCCCGATGTTGTCCATTCAATACTTTGATGATTAACAGATGTAGCTTCAAATAAATTAAAATTGTTTACATCTCCACATATTGTACTATCATTTCCTGCATATACTTCAGGTAAAGGTATTATGCTTAAAGTCATTTCATCATAAACTTCATCAATACAGGGTGTTGTTGGGTATGCTGTTAAACGGATTATTACAGTTCCGTTGGCAATATCGCCTGCATCAGGCCAGTAGGTTGGGCTTAAGGTATTTGCATTTGTAAAGTTCCCACTTCCGTCTGTTGTCCATTGGAATGTAGAATAATCTTCTGCTGTTGCATTTGTTATAGTGTAGGATTCATTTTCACAAGTTTCATCATCTTCTCCGGCATAAGCTGAAGGACCGGGATTAATTGTTATTATCATTTGATCCTGGACAATTCCATTACATGGATCAAGCCCTGAAACTGTCATTGTAAGAGTAACCGTTTCTGTAGTGATGTCTGCAGTTCCGGGTGTATAAGTTGGTTGTTCCGTGCTTTGATTAATAAAAGTGCCATCTCCACTTGTTGTCCAAAGAATAGAACTATAATTAGTTGCTGATGCATCATTTACCGTATAAGTATTACCGGCACAAATTAATGGATCGCTTCCGGCATCTACAGTTGGTTGTTCCTGAATTGCAACATAAATATCATCAGAAATGTTTGTGTTTCCACAAACAGCACTGGAAGTGGCAGTTAATGTAAGAGTAAAACTTCCATTAGCAATATCACCGGATGATGGTGTATAAACAGTATTTAAAACATTGGGATTATCAAAAGTACCCGAACCGGAAGATGTCCAAAGCAGGGAAATCCAGTTTATAGCCCATGCTTCTGTTGTAATAAAAGTTTCTCCAACACAAATAATACTGCTATTTCCTGCATTTACTTCAGATAATGATTCAATAATTAGAGTCATATTATCTGAAATCGAATCTGTACAAGGCGATATTGACTGAGCAGTTAGAGTAATGGTAACTATTCCATTTATAATATCATTGATACCAGGTTCATAGGTAGGAAACAAAGTGTTGTTATTCAGGAATGTACCATCACCTGAGGTTGTCCATGTAAGGCTTGAATAATCTGTTGCACTTCCTGATAGATAATAAGATTCTGTTTCACATATCGAAGCATCAACTCCAGCATCCACAACTGGGATTTCATGTATTGTAAATACTATTTCATCCATTGCAGGATTGGTACATGGTGAATTTGGGTTTGCTGTAAGTGTTAAAGTAACACTGCCATTTGTAATGTCTTGTGCACTTGGTGTATATGTTGGTGTAAGTGTGTTTTCGTTTATTAATGTTCCACTGCTTCCGTTGGATGTCCATAACAAAGTGTTGAAGTTTTCAGCAATAGCATTAGAAATAGTGATACCATTTTCACAAATAGCTTCATCAGGTCCTGCATATGATGTTGGAGATAATTCAAATGATAACTCAAGGGAATCACTTACCGTGTTATTTAAGCAGTTTTGATTGCCATAAGCAATAATTTTTAGATAAACTGAACCTAATAGTAAATCAGCAGAACTTGGCAAGTAAGTTGGATGAAGTAGGTTTGGATTGTTAAATGTACCGGTTCCTGTACTTGTCCATAAAACAAAATCTTCATTCTCAACACTTGAAAAAATACAAGTATATGCACTGGCATCACAAACAACGTCATCTGGTCCTGCTTCAACAATAGGCATAGGATCAATTAAAAGTACCATTTGATCAGTTACAAAACCAGTACATGGTGAAATACTAATAGCAGTTATTTCCAGTGTAACATTTCCTGCTATAATATCTGCTGAACCAGGTATATAGTTGGGTTTCAGTAAAGATGGATCATTAAAATAACCATCTCCAGAAGTAGTCCAACTAATGCTTGAATAATCTGTGGCATTAGCATTAAAAATATAATAATAAGATTCATCGCCACAGATACTGGCATCTGATCCGGCATATGCTTCTACATTAGATGTAATTGTTAAAAGCATTTCATCAGTGATTATTGCTGAACATGGGCTGTTACTTGTTCCTGCTAACTGCAAAGTAACATTACCGACAGAAATATCTGCAGAACTTGGTATGTAAATAGGATGTAATGTAGCATTGTTGTCAAAACTACCACTTCCAGTGGTAGTCCATAATAGTGTGTTGTAATATTCTGCTGTTGAACTTGTAATAAACAGCATATTTCCTTCGCAGATAAACTCATCATTTCCAGCAAAAATATCAGGTTCGGATTCAATAAATAAAGTAAACTCCGATTCAGCAGGTGTGCCGCATGGACTTTTTGGTTGAGCTGATAGGGTTAATATCGCAGAGCCTGTAATTATATCAGTTAGACCTGGTGTATAAGTAGGTGTGAATGTGTTTTGATTTGTAAATGAGCCGTCACCTGATGAAATCCATCCTACTGAGGAATAATTTGTGGCTGTTGCAGTAGTAACAAAATAGGATTCTGATTCGCAAATTGTTTCTGTTGTGAGTCCGGTGTTGGCTGTTGGTGGTTGCGTAATAATAATAATGATATCATCATATACTGTGGAAGTACAAGGACTATTTGGATAAGCTGTTAATCTTAAATTAACTGAAGCTTGTAAATAATCTGATGCACTGGGTGAATAAATAGGATTTAAAATTGTAGGATTAGAAAATGTTCCGGATCCATCAACTGCAATCCACATTAAACTTGAGTAATTATCTGCATTGGCATCTGATAGGGTAACTAAATCATTTACACAAATTGTTTGACTGGTTCCAGCATCAACTGTAGGTTCGCTGTATATTGTCAAACGCATAGTGCTCTCAACGGGATTACAAGGAGGATTATAAGCAGTAATTGTCAAATCAGCAAATCCTGCTGAAACATCAGCGTTACTTGGGTAATAGAATGGATTTACTATTGATGTATTTGAAAAGGAACCACTTCCGGCGCTTGTCCATGAAATTGTAGAATAGTTTGTAGCTGAAGCGCCTCCTAAAAAATATTCGCTTGTACTTTCACATATTTCATCATCACCACCTGCATTGGCAGTTGGGTTTGCATTTATAGTAAGAATGGCATAATCGCTAGCTATTGTAGTACAAGGGCTTAATGGATGTACAGTAATAGTAATGATAACAGAACCATTAATAACATCATTAGATCCTGGAGTATAATATGGATTTTCAATGGTGTCATTGCTAAAAAAACCATCTCCATCGGTAGTCCATGTAATGCTTGAATAATTTGAAGCAGAGCCAATAATAACATCTCCATCCTCACAAATTAGCCTGTCGTTTCCAGCATCAGCTGTTGGTTCTTGATTAATCGTTAATTCAGCCTGATCGGAAGTAGCTTCATCACATGAGTCATTACCATTAACTGTTAAAGTAAAGATTACACTTCCATTGGTGATATCCTGTGTGCTGGGTGTATAGGTTGGGGTTAATGAATTTGGTAGTGATAAATTGCCTGTTCCTGTGTGTGTCCATGTATAGCTTGAATAGTTGCTAGCATTTCCGTTTAAAGTAAATGATGAGCCTGCACAAATTGTTCCATCATCTCCTGCATCTGCAATGGGAGCTAAAGTAATGGTCAAATTCATTTCGTCGGTTGTTGTATCACTGCAAGGAGAAATCGGAATTGCATAAATAGTTAGTGTAACAGATCCCAATGAAATATCGCCTGTACTTGGTGTATATGTGGGATTAGGTGTGTTACTGCTGGCAAAACTTCCGCTTCCGCTGGTCATCCAAATTATCGTGTTATAATTATTTGCCCATCCATCGTTTATGGTATATGTATCTCCTTCACAAATTTCTGCATTAGCACCGGCGTAAGCTTCCGGGGCATTAGAAAAACTCAGTACCATTTCATCATTGATGCTATCGGAACATGGTGCATTTGGCAATGCTGTCAAAGTTAAAATAACACTTCCAATTATTGAATCATTTGTACCTGGATGGTAATTAGGATGTAAGATTGTATCAGTAGGAGTGAAACTTCCATCTCCATCCGAAGTCCATCTCCATCCGGAGTAATTTGTAGCAGCGGAATTATCAAGTGAATAACTTCCAATGGTATTACAAATGGTTTCATCCTCACCTGCAAATGCAGTAGGCTCCGGATTAATTGTAATATTCAAAGTATCATAAATTGTATAATTACAAGGATCAAGTCCATCAATAGAAATTATAATAGTTGCATATCCTGCTATAACTTCATTTGTGCTGGGATAATAGCTTGTACTTAAGGCATAATTATTAGAAAAAGTACCACTATTGAGTGAAGTCCATAGAACAGAAGTTGTATCATAATTAGTTGCTGTAGCAGATAAACTAACCGAAGAGTTGGCACATATAGTTTGATTTAATCCGGCATTTATAGTTGGTTCAGGAGAAAAATACAAAACCATTGTATCCAGAGCTGAGGTGCTGCAAGGAGGTAATGGCAATACTTCCAAAATCAGTAATATCGAATCATTAGCTTTGTCAGAAGAAGATGGAAAATAAACAGGTTCGATAATGTTTGGATCAGGAAAACTGCCTGTTCCACTTGAAGTCCATGATAAAGAAGAATAATTTGTGGCAGAAGTTCCTGTTATCGCATAACTATCTTCATTCTTACAAATATTTGCATCATCCCCCGCATTTGCAGTAGGTAATATATTGATAAATAAATTAGTTGAATCTATTGTGCTGCATTGACAAGGAGCTATTGGATTTGAACAAAGCGATAACACAGCACCGCCATTAAGAATATCTTGATTACCAGGCCAGTATTTAGGCTCTAAAATAGTATCACTGGGTGAAAAAACTCCATCGCCACTGGAATTCCATTGCAAACTAGAATAACAATTTGCACTGGTTCCTGTGATTGTAATATATGAAGTAGTCTCGCACATTGTTATATCCGAACCTGCATCTGCCAGAGGTCCACCTGATAAAATAGTGATTTCAATTGTATCGCTTACAATTTCAATACATGGATATCCTTCTACTATTAATATTATTGTTGCAGAGCCATTGGCAATTTCAAGTTCACTTGGATAAAATGTTGAATTCAATGAATCATTATCCGAAAAAGTACCTCCCGATAAAGAAGTCCATTCTACAGAGGTTGAATCAAAGTTTGTAGCAATACCGATTAAATCAATATATTCAGTATCACAAATAGTGGAATCAGAGCCAGCATATACTGTGGGACTTGTTCTGAATACAAGTTCCATATTATTGCTATTTGTATTTGTACAAGGAGAATTCGGACTGGCATATAATGTTAATTCGACAATTCCGTTGGTATAATCTTCTGTACCCGGATGGTATTCCGGATTCAAAATAGTTTCATCTGGAATGAATGATCCATCTCCGGAAGTTAACCAATACACAGATGAATCTTCTTCAACAGTTGCATTGCTGAGGCTATAACTTGATGCTGTTTCACATATTTCATCGTCTCCACCGGCAAAAGGTAAAGGTTCTCCAATAATTGTAATTGTAATTTCGTCTGTAACCGGATTATCACATGGTGCAAAACCGGCAACGGAAAGTGTAAGGTTTGCAAATCCTGCATCAATTTGCTGTTGACTTGGTGTAAAATCAGTTGTTAAATTATTTGTGCTGGAAAAACTACCACCATTATCTGAAGTCCAGCTTATTGTTGAGGGATCATAATTATTTGCATTACCAAACAAGCCAGCAAAACTATTGCTGCATATTTCTTGGTCAGCACCGGCATTTACTTCTGGTATTTCATTAAAATACAATATCATATCGTCTTTGGCAGGATTGTTACATGGTGAAATCGGACCAGAATTTAATGTCAGGATAACAGAATCGTTCGCAAGGTCATTTGTATTAGGTGTATATACAGGGTTCAATATATACTTATTGCTAAAGTTTCCATCGCCATTACTTTCCCATAAAACAGATTGAGCATTTTCAGCAATTCCTGACAATGTAATTGTTTGATTTTTACAAATCGTTTCATCATCACCTGCATCAGACGTTGGAGCTTTCTGTATTGTTAATACAATATCATCACTGGCATTAATAGTACAGGGAGGAATAGCATAAGCTGTTAAGGTTAAAGTAATAGACCCATTGATGATATCAAAAGTACCAGGTGTATAAATTGTGTTTAACTCAGTAGAATCATCGAAAGCTCCATCACCACCGGGATTTGTCCATAATATCGTCTGATAATTTGTTGCATTACCAATTAATGTATAACTGTTTCCTTCACATACCTGATCATTACTACCAGCATTAACCATTGGTTGAGCATTAACATTTATTGTCAATATTGAAATATTTCCGTTACCACAATTATTTGTTCCACAAACCGATAATTCAGTTTGCCCTGTAAATACTGGGTCAAAATCAACATTGATACTTGTTCCCGATCCACTAATATTTCCTGCACCGGCAGGGTCTAATGCCCATGTATAGGAATCCGCATTGGCAATGGTTCCTGTCAAATATGTTTGTGTTGTTGATGCCTGACACAGTGATGTTTCACCAATAATGGTAGATGCATCCTCAGGTATGGGATCAATAGTGACTTGTCCATCTACGAAAGAAGTTTCTAAAGTATCACCGTTGGAGTTTTCATAGTAACTATTTGTTTCATCCCATGTAAGGTTCTCAATTGATTGTATAAATACATTGGATGCAATATATTGTAGTTCTAATAAAGTTCCTGATGTAATGTTAGCCCCGGTGTTTGAGTTCCATGAAATAGTTATTTCCCCATTATTATCAGTGATATTTAAAGTACCACTATTTAGTTGAGAATGTGGATTCTGATATCCTGTATATGTCAGATTTGAATTGCTATAATTCAAGATGAGGGAAAACTCCTCAATATCAATAAGATTATGCACCTCGATGGGTACAATAAAACTTCCAGGGCATGTTATCATAGTGTTTAAAGAAGTCTCAGCAGCTAATGAAGCCAAAGCATCATAAGCATTAATGCTGCCACCAGTAACTGTTATTCCAGAAAGAGCAGATACTGGAACAGTATTGTTCATTATGGCATTATAAACATCTGACCAAGAGGCAGAGGAATTGGTTGAGTGAATTAGTGCTGCAACACCAGCGACTTGAGGTGTGGCCATAGATGTTCCTGATATGATCCCATAATAATCTGAACTTAAACCTTGTCCCGGTGAACCAAAACCAATATGGGTATTATTATCAGGTTTAGTAGATAATATAGCTGAACCATAAGCACCAAGATCAACTGTTGTAGCACCATAGTTTGAAAATCCCGACTTATTATTATTTTGATTTAATGAAGCAACAGAAATAATATTGTTGCAATCATAGCTAGCAGGATAAAACGGATTATTGTCATTATCAGAACCATTATTTCCAGCTGCTATTGCAAAGATCATATTAGAAGCTTCAATAGCTGATTTTAAAGAACTACTATATCCACCACCACCCCAACTATTACTGGTTAGGGTAGCGCCATTATCTACTGCATATTCAATGGCTGATATTGCATTTGAAGAAAATCCTGATCCGTTATCATTCAAGAACTTTAGGCTCATAAGTTTTACTGTCCAACATACTCCTGCAACTCCGATTGAGTTATTCCCAACAGCACCTACTGTACCGCCACAATGAGTACCATGTCCGCAATAATCTGATGGATCATTATCACCATAAGCCCAATCCCAGCCATGAATATCATCTACATAACCATTATTATCATCATCAACACCGTTACCAGGAACCTCACTGGGATTTGTCCACATATTTGAAGCAAGATCGGGATGGTTTTCATCTATACCAGAATCAATTATTCCAACAATTACTGTCGAATTTCCAGTGGTAATGTCCCAGGATTCAGGTGCATCAATATCAGCATCTGCTGTACCACCATCCTGTCCAGTATTATGCATCCCATATAAACCATCAAATCCTTGATCATCAGGTATAGTCTCAACAGCATGTAAGACATAATTGGGTTCAGCATATATAACTTCGCTTATTGATTCAAACCGAGAAATCATAGTAGATATGTTTTCCTCATCAGTTATTTTAATAAGATATAAGTTTGGGACAATATTAAATGACTGCAGCTTTTTGCATTTATTATTTGTAATAATATTAGTAACTATATTGATATCAGTAGTTGTGTGGAATCTAATTAATAATTCATTTTGTTTATAAGAAGTGTTGTGTTTTTCAATAAGTGAATCCGATTTTTTTAGATTAGTATAATTGCTGGCTATATTTCTTTCTGTATTTTTTGTTTGTGAGAATGAGTTATTAAATGTTAATGTTAGCAAGAGTAGGAAAAATGATGCAATTGCTACTTTTACAATAGATATTTGTTTTTTCATACTAATTATTTAAGGAGTTAGAAGAACACTATTAAGCTTTCAGGCTAATAAAATTCGAAATGCTTTTAATGTTAGTAATTTGAATGTAATCCTGAAAAAGGTAATTAAAGGTTATTTCAGGATAGTACATTAATAACAATGAAAAAATTGATAATACAAATATAATAAAAATTACAAAAAACCAAGAATCATACAATTATATTTATTGTAAAATATATATATTATTATTTTGTATGAACTAAGTTGTTTTATGTATGAGTTAATATTTTTTATGTATGAATAGAGGAATCCTTGTTGAATAAAGTGTGTCTGCGAAATAATAATAACTTCTAAAATGGAGAATACTTCGTCGTTTTATATTTTTTTTTAGTTCCGCTCCATCTACTTGTCCTGTTTTTAGATTCAAAACTATAATACCGAATACTATTCAAAATGCGTTTTAATTCATTTCATTCTTAAAAGTGCTTTGAATATGTTTCGGCATTAACCATTGTAAATATCAAAATTGCTTTCAGCTCATTTTAATAAACAATTGGTATAATTATAATCAATCAATAATTATTAATATTAATTCTGATTTGGGTGATCAATTAGATGTTTTGACCTTTTCCTGGACGGGTATCATTAGTTTTGATGTTAAAATTAAAAAGTGTAAAAAAAAACGATCTGTCATTTTTGACAGATCGTTTTTTTATGTCAGATAATTGAGTTTTTCTAAAATGGCGAGCACTCCATCATTTCATATTTGTTTTTACTGGTTTTATATTTGTTACCCAATGAACTTGAACTGCCACCAAATAGCGAAACATTATCAAGTTCGAAGATGAGTGAAATTTCGTGTGCACCACCGGTTTTCAATAGGTCATCATCTAAAGCTAGATCATAACTGTACATTACTTTAACTCTTGATACTTCGTTAAAGATTGTGTTTATCCCAAGTAGTAAGACTAAAGATTCAGCATTAGCAAAGCTGAATTCACTATTTCTGTACCAGATACCTCCGTAAAGACTTTTGTAGTACATATTCAGTCCAAGAGCAAG
>Ga0222678_1000379_pt1 | contig 20434 bp, 18 predicted proteins | sample AntAcemetagen937_FD_179801 | JGI IMG/M metagenome (GOLD analysis project Ga0222678, IMG submission 179801) | Saline water microbial communities from Ace Lake, Antarctica - #937 | ecosystem: Environmental > Aquatic > Non-marine Saline and Alkaline > Saline | place: Antarctica: Ace Lake... | reverse complement strand
CCATGTAAAAAGTCCTTTTTACATGGATTGAGGAATTCGGGAATTTAGGAATTGTGAATTATTATAATGAAATAGACTTAGATGATTACTCCAAATCGCGCAATTTTTGAGTTTTTAAGGGTTTGGCATATTTTATTTGTACAAAAAACAATGTAAACGTCAATTCCGCGAACTTATTTATTGCTGAGTCCTAAATCTGCTTTCGCAGTTTTGCTCAGAAACCTTCAATTGGTATATCCGGAGGCGTCAAATGAAAACAAAAGTGGGAGTTTTGTCGGCAGGTGGTGATTGTCCCGGGATCAACAGCACAATTCACTGGCTTGTGTACTCGGCCCTTGACAAAGATCTGGCCCCATTACGCGGAACGATGTTCCAGGTTATGGGCATTATGGATGGATGGAAGGGGTTGATGGAGGTCAAACCGGAAAAAAAGGTGAGCCTGAATCGCTGGACCATAAATCTCGACATGGATATAGTCCGTACCTGGGACAGATATGGGGGAACCCGGCTTGGAACGAGCCGTATCAACCCCTTTGATCCCAAGAACGATAAATCGGATCTGATCATTGACAACTGCAAAAAATTGGGTCTGGATGCCTTAGTGGTTATCGGGGGGGCCGACGCTCTTGGTGTAGCATACAGGCTTTACAAGAAGGGATTGAAGGTTGTCGGTATTCCAAAGACCATTGACCGGGATCTATATGGTACTGATTACACTCTCGGATTTGATTCGGCGGTGAACATTATTACCGAGGATATTGACAGGTTGCGGATTACCGCAGGTTCGCACAGCCGAATATTCGTCGTGGAATGTATGGGGAGAAAAGCAGGTTGGCTGGCCTTAGAAGGGGGCGAGGCCTCAGGCGTGGCTATTATCCTTATCCCTGAACACGATTTTGTTATGGAGCGCGTAATAGAGCTTCTGTCAATGAGAAGGAAGGCAGGGGAGCGCTATAGTATCGTTTTGGTTTCCGAAGGCGCAAAGCCGAGGGGTATGGAACCTATCCAGGAAAGACGTGGCCGGGATGGGTTCGGACATTATTACTTGGGTGGAGTCGGGGGTTTTATTGCAGAAGAGATACAAAAAAATACCAGCATGGGGGTGAGGTATGTGGCGTTAAGGCATCTCCAGAGAGGTGGTGCGCCCACTGCCTATGATCGCCGTATGGGTCGAAAATTCGGGGTGGCTTCCGTTGACATGATTGTAAATGAAGACTTTGGTCGTATGGTGGGTCTAAAGCAGAATGAGATTATTTCAACCCCGCTCAAGATGGCCTTAGATAAATTACAGTTGGTGGATGTGGAAAAATTTTATAATACCAAAAATTATAAAAGTCTTGATCAAATTGTCTAAGGGATGAGAAAAATCTTGCCGGGGTTCAGTATCCCCTTTGGGTCGAAGGCCTTCTTTATGCGGGCCATGAGGTCAAGACCGGCCCGGGGGATTTCCATTTCGAGATAAGGTGCTTTGGTAATCCCAATCCCATGCTCTCCGGTGATGGTCCCCCCCATGTCGATTACCTTTTTAAATAACTCTTTAACTACTGTTTTGGCATTGTTCAACTGGCCGGGATCTTCTTTGTCAAGCATTATGTTGACGTGGATATTCCCGTCGCCGGCATGACCGAAGGCTGCTATGGGGAGATCATATCTCCGGGCCACCTCATCTAAAAAGGTTGCTAATTCGGCCATTCTGCTTCTCGGAACAACGATATCTTCGCTTATTTTGTGAGGCCTCAATTTAAAGAGAGAGGGGGAGACGTTCCTCCGGGCCTCCCATAGTCTGTCCGCCTCTTTGTTTTCCGATGCAGCCTCGAATTTGATGGCCCCACCACGGTTGCACACCTCCCGGATTATCTCAACTTCGCGTGCTACAAGCTCTTCATCTCCATCTACCTCTATCAACAGCATAGCCCCCGCTTTTTCAGGCATTGTCAGCCCCAACTCTTCTCTCACACAGTTAATACATAACCTGTCTAAGAACTCCAGAATAGTGGGGATGATTCTGTTTCGTATTATGTCAGAGACAGTCTGAACCGCGGATGATACATCCGGGAAAAAAGCGATCATGGTCCTTTTGGCCGCTGGCTTTGGAATAAGTCGAAGGGTGATGGTGGTAATGACTGCCAGGGTACCTTCAGATCCTGTGATGAGACGGGTCAGGTCATATCCTGCCACACCCTTCATGGTTTCAACCCCGGCATTTATGATTTCTCCTGTGGGGAGAACCACTTCAAGACCCAAGACATAGTCTCTCGTTACACCGTACTTTACCGCTCTTAAACCTCCTGCACATTCTGCCACGTTCCCGCCTATTGTGGAGATGTTTAAACTGGCCGGATCCGGTGGATAAAAGAGGCCAACTTTTTCAACAGCTTCCTGGAGATGTGCGGTAATAACCCCGGGCTCTACCCTTGCGATGAGATTGTCCCGATCAATCAGGAGGATACGGTCGAAGCGATTCATGGCTATTACGAGCCCGCCTTGGACAGGGAGAGCCCCGCCGCTCATGCCACTCCCCGCGCCCCTCGGTATAACGGGGAACTCGGCTTCGGTTGCGAGACGGAGGATTCTGGAGATTTCTTCACTCTTTCCGGGAAAGGCAACGGCATCAGGCATGAACTCTAACTTGGTGGCATCGGTTCCGTATTCCGCCAGGTTTTCCTCAGCGTCTAACAGGTGCTCGGCGCCGACGATATCAGATATTTTTTTGAGGGCAGCTTCCGGGATCATCGGCTAACAGGCAAACGGCTTTTGAGGGCATGTTCGAGTGTCATACGGTCCATATATTTCAGATCCCCTCCCATGGGAATACCTAAGGCGATCCTTGTAATCTTAAGGCGGGGATCTTTTTCTGATAAGAGTTTGGCTAAGAAAGAGGCCGTGGCTTCTCCTGCTGTGGTAGGATTGGTGGCAAGGATGACCTCATCTATTCTTTCCTCTTCGAATCGGGTTAGAAGCTTGCCTATCTTCAAGTCTTCCGGACCGATTCCATCTAAGGGGGAGAGAACGCCATGAAGTACGTGGTATCTTCCCTTGAAGATTCCTGCCTCCTCTATTGCCAACTGGTCTCCCGGTCCTTCAACGACACAGACCGACCCAGTGGCGCGATTGTCATCCCTGCAGATTGAGCAGGGATCATCATCGGTCAGGTTGAAGCAGATGGAGCAGAACCTGATCTTTTCTTTGACATCTATCAGGCTCCGAGCCAGACCTTCCGCCAAATCCCGGTTGCTTCTCAATACATGAAGCGCCACCCGGGTGGCAGATTTCTGCCCGATCCCGGGGAGTCTGGAGAATTGCACAATCAAATTTTCTAAAGATGGTGGATAGATTCCCATGGCGGTGAAGTGCCTAAAGTGCCTAAAATGCCTAAAGTGATCTAAAGTTTACTCGGTGAAGTGCCTATTTCTCTGTCGCGAAACCTTATGTAACGGGGGTATCTAAATTAAAGCTGTTGTTTGACATTTAGAATAGTAATCCGTTCCAGAACAAGGTGTTTGTCTTTCTTAAAAAGTCACGAAGTCCCTTAACTTTAGGCACTTCAAACTTTAGGCATTTTAGGCACTTAGGTCAGTTATTAAATTACATCATGCCCGGCATTCCAGGTATATTCATTCCCTTGGTCAGTTGTCCCATTTCCTCGTTCATCATGGCTTTGGCCTTGCTTAAGGCGTCATTGACTGCGGCCATAATGAGGTCCTGGAGCATCTCTACATCGTCCGGATCAACGACCTCCGGATCGATGCTAATGGAAAGCACGTCCTGGCCTCCATTGGCCACAACTGTAACCATCCCGCCTCCGGCGGAAGCCTCAACTATTCTCTCGCTAAGCTCTTCCTGGAGCTTGGCCATCTTAGTCTGAAATTTCTGGGCCTGCTTCATAATCTGACCCATATTAGGCATCCCTTTCATCTGTTTTCCTCCTCTTTTTTTTCGATGTTTTTTGAACTGTTCTTCCCGGTTCTGATGCGATTTTCTTTCATAATTTGGCCCTCAAACAGATTCAAGATTTCCTGAGCTGTTTGGGGGAGTTTTGAATCCTTGGGCGCTTGACGCCTGAGGACCTTTTTTTTTGGTTCTTTTTGTGTACGGGCAGGGGCGTGATGGTTCACACTGATTTTTACCTGAAGATCTTTCTGGAAAAATTCCCGGCAATAATTGATTAACTGTTCGTATCTCTCTTTATCGTCAAAATATTTTGATGAAAAAGACTGGTTTCCACTCTCAATTTCCAAGGTCTCTCCGGTCAATTTCAAAACCTGCCACTCTTTGAGTATACTATACACTGCCTTACTCTTAGTCGACAGAAAGGATAGAAAGTCATCCCAGCTTTTTTCGTCCCGATCATGTCGGGCTGTCTCCTTTACTTCGCTTTTACGGTCTCCCTGACTCCAGACTGCGCCAGGGTCTGAAAGCCTCTCTGAATTTGGTTGTCTATCATTCCCTGCAGAGGATACCAATCTTTTTTCCAAGGATGTCAGCTTCTTCAAGAGGTCCTCAAAAGAAAGCAAATCTCCAAGACTACATAATTTTATCATGGTTGTTTCCAGAATCAGACGAGGATTGGATGTAAATCTCAGATCCTCTTCTCTGCTGATCAGGAAGTTCAGCAAAAGATGGAGCTTTTCCTCTCCAGCCATTTCTGCTAATCGCATGATCTCTTCTCTATCGCTCTCGCTAATGTCAAGCAGGTGCTTCTGTGGAGCTATCAGGCTAATGAGAAGATTCCTGAATTGTTGCATGAGTGCACGATAGAACTCCTTGATGTCGTAACCATAGTTGTAGATCTTTTCTACAACCTCGAGACACCTGTCAGCAGCGCCTTCAAGAATAGCGGCTGACGATTCAATCATGATATCTCTGTCGATAATCCCTAAGATATCAGTGATATTTTTTTCTTCTACCTTCTGCCCGCTAAATGAAATCACCTGATCCATCAGGCTTTCAGCGTCCCGCATGCTCCCTTCGGCTTCTCTTGCGATGATTGCCAGCCCGGAAGTGCCTATTTCAATCCCTTCATCCTCTGCTATCCTCTGAAGATGACTGATAATTTGAGGCAGAGAGATCCTTTTGAAATCGAATCTCTGACATCTGGACAGGATGGTTGCGGGGACCTTGTGAGATTCGGTGGTTGCAAATATGAATTTTACATGGGCCGGTGGTTCTTCGAGGGTTTTTAAGAGAGCATTGAAGGCAGGGAGGGTCAGCATATGCACTTCATCTATGATGTAAATGCGATACGTGCTCGAGGATGGCATATATTTGATGCTTTCCCTGAGCTCTCGGATCTCATCGATCCCCCGGTTGGATGCGCCATCAATCTCCTGGACATCAACGGAGGAGCCTGCAGTGATTTCCGTACATGACCGGCACTTATTGCAGGGTATTCCCGGCTCCCCCTGGTCGCAGTTTATCGCCCTGGCAAAGATTCGCGCAACCGAGGTCTTTCCAATGCCCCTTGATCCGCTAAAGAGATAGGCATGCGCCAGCCTGTCGGTCTTTATGGCATTCATCAGGGTCTGGGTAATATGTTCCTGACCTATGACATCCTGAAATAGCTGGGGACGCCACTTTCTGGCCAAAACCTGGTAAGTCATGATATACGTCTTTGGTTAATTGAGGTGTGTTATTATGGCGGAGAGAGAGGGATTCGAACCCTCGGTACCACTGTTAGCAGTACACGCGATTTCCAGTCGCGCTCCTTCGGCCAGCTCGGACATCTCTCCGGTACTCTACCTTAACGTTGCGAACTATCAGCAAATCTGGCGGAGAGGGTGGGATTCGAACCCACGTGCCCCGCTATTCACGGGACAAATCGATTTCGAGTCGACCCCGTTACGACCACTTCGGTACCTCTCCGGAATGCCTTATGCTCAATTCCCCCGGCGGGTCTGAAAAAACTCCTTCATCAGGGCCCGGCATTCTTCTTCCATAATCCCGGCTGTGACTTCTACCCTGTGATTGAGTCGATCATCCTGATTAAGGTCATACAAGGACCCTGCGGCACCCGCCTTAGGATCATGAGCCCCAAATACAAGCCGGGCGATTCTTGCATTGATAGCCGCTCCCATACACATGAGGCATGGCTCAATGGTCACAACAAGAATAGACCCGTTAAGCCGGTAGTTATTGCAGGCCGCGCCTCCTTTTCTCAATGCAAGGATTTCAGCGTGGGCCGTAGGATCTTTAAAGGCTATGGGCTGGTTATGGGCCCTGGCGAGGATGCGGCCATCCGGATCAGCCAAGACTGCTCCTACAGGGACCTCACCCTTTGCAAAACCCTCTTTCGCCTCCATAATTGCTTGAGTCATCAAATAATAAAGATCCTGCGCCATTTTGCAATCTCTTTTACAATACTTTTCCTGTTCGGGTCAACATGATTGATTATTTTTTTACAGGTTCATAGGAAAGTTTTGGTTCTACTGGTTTAAACATTCTGAGGAAACTGGCAAATGCCAATGTGTTTCCCTTCTCGTATTCAAAGCCGGCTAAAGTGATCAGTGGGTTACGGATCTTGCCTAACATTTCTTTCCAGGCCTTTGAATCTGCAATGACCTTAATATCAACCTCCATTTCATCGATTTCTTCCGGCGAACGGGGGCGAATCTCTGCGACACCATGACGGACATGAATGGTGTAACCCTGTTTAATGTCTGGGAATTTCATACCGACGATCTTATCCACATCTGCGCTGGCCTCTGGATCCAGATTTACAGCCAATGATTCGAAATATCCCTTGAGGGGGAAATCATGAAGCATTTTAGGGGTGGCTCTTGCTGTTTCCCGGACCACGAATCCGTCTCGAATCTCTAAGGCTTCTGTCAAGTAATAGTGCCTGGCATTAGGATTCCCTTCCCTTTCACCCAGTGCGATCAAGGCCTTGACGCGAATATCTTTGGCTTGTTGATTGTCCGGCTTCAGACGAACTAAATGTCCTGTGAGCTGTAGCGCTGCTTGATATTCACCGTTTTTCAAGGCCGCTTCGGCGTGTTTCATAAGTTGAGCCTCACCTCCGGCAATCCGGGCAATCAGTTCAGCCTGTTTAAGCCGTGTTAGCGGTTGGATCTTGGCAGAATCGCCGTCAAACCACCCCAGGTTTCCTGAAAACATGGAACGTGCCGACCAGGACGATTTTCCGTAAAACTCCTGTAGATATGGCAGGTTCCTTAAATGGGGAGGAAGTACGACATATTCTACCAACTCATCGGGAGTCATGCCCATATTTATTCCCCGGACAGACTGATCGTGAACAAATTGAATGGCATCACGGTAATTGGTGAGAATTCTCTTGATTTTCTTAGATCCCACAATAGGGCGAGTGTGACTGGGAATTAAAACTTCAGGATTAAGATCACGCATTTTATCAATACTCTCGTACCACTGCTGTAAACTGCGGAAAGGCGTTCCGCGGATGGTGTAGAGGTTCGGAAAAGTCCAGTAGAAATTATCGCCGGGCATTAATACCTTTTGCCCTGGCAGCCACACAAAAAGATGATCGTTGGTTTCTCCGGGAGCATGAATTAGCTTAAATTTTATTCCTGCAACTTCGTCTTCGAGAGTGTCGGAAAAAGTCTTAGTGGGCTGCACAAATCCAACAGTGCTCCCCGGACCGAAACTCAGATGAGGGCCAATACCGGCATTGACCAAGCCTTCGTTGTCAAGAAAGTTCCCAAACATTCGCATGGCACGCATGGTGGTGATGGGTCGCATCTTGTTCAGAATCCGTTTGACATAATAAAGGGTTGTTTCATGGGCATAAACTTCAGGGTTACCCTCGGCCGCAAAAACCTCTGCGCCAAAAATATGATCGGCATGGTTATGTGTGTAAATAATCGCCTTGATCGGTTTTGGGGTGATTTTTCTAAATTCGGACAAAACACTGGCTGCCGCTTCCTTGGTTTCCATTGTATCTATAATGATCAAGCCATCTTTACCTTCAATCATAATAGAGTTTGCCAGACCAAAGCCAATGGCAACATAAATGTTTTTCGTCCCCTTTACTTTTTCCACACCTTTTTTGAAGATTTTTGAGTGTTCAGCAAGGTCTGCTGGAGTTTTTATGTCCGTAATGGATTTCTTCCCAATTGGTACTGTTGCTTTGTAGACTGAGAAAGAAATAGCTATTAATACCAATACGATACAACTCGATAAAAGTAGTGCCCTATGTTTCTTTAACATTTTCTCTTCTTCCTTATAAGTCAACTATCACCACCTCTGGTGTGGTAGTTGATTTGGAAGTACACCGTCTGGTGCCTTCCGGATTTTTGGTATCCATCCCCTGTGAGGGATATCGAAATTGATAACAACTTCGAGGACTGCCCGATTTGAACCGGTTTATCCGCGTGAGATGATTTTAATGAGCATAATTTAAAGAAATACTGGATGTTTTGGGGAAATTCAAGCAGTTATAGACTCTCGCTGGAGTTTATCCCGTGGATTCCCGCTTTCGAGGGCATTGTACGGGGCGGGAGTGACGTGCAAAATGATTTTTTACGGGCGTATCAAAATCACACAGTAATATCCGCAACCTATATTTATTAAAGGCTCCTGCAAATACAGAGCTGCAAATACAGAGACGCGTGTTAGGAGGTCACCTCTGGTTTTCTTTCGAACCAAGGCTGGGCCTTTTCCAACTGTCCGGCCAATCGGAACAACTCGGCTTCATTTCCGAAAGGTCCGATGAATTGGACCCCTAAAGGTAGTCCCTCGGTTGTCCAGTAAAGGGGAACGGAAATTGCCGGAAGTCCGCAAAGATTGGCCAGTTGGGTAAAGGGTGTCCTTTTAAGGCTTTTCTCTGCAAGATTGTCAACTATACCGGAGGACTTCAGGAGCCATCCTAATTTCAAAGAGTTGATAATATTCATCAACAAAATTTCAATTGGTTTGGGCTTAAGCTCACCGATCTTTGAAGGGGGATAGGCCGTTGTCGGGGTCAGGTATAGATCATACGTCTTAAAGAACTGCCCCATTTTTCTTGCAGCATGGTCCCACCTGCGCAAGGCTTCGACCAGATAGCCCGAAGAAAAGCTCTGCCCGAGCAAGCCAAGGGTATAGGTCATGGTCTCCACGTCTTTCGGGCCTGCCTTACGCTTCAGGACCGGACCTAATTCATCTAAATCGGCCGCCACTTCACCGAAATACATGGCAAGATAGCTTTTGGCCAAGGCAAGGCCGTCGATTTCGGGCCTGGCTTCTTCCAGATGGTGCCCCATTTTTTCCAACAGGTGTGCTGCATTTTCAACGGCCTTAACGCATTCGGAATGTACGGGGGTTCCAATAGGGGAGTTGGTATTAAAGGCTATCCTGAGCCTCCCTGGGTCTTTTGCCACTTCTTCCAGGTAAGGTCGCTCCGGAGGTCGAATTTCGTACGGCGCGCCCACATCCACCCCTTGAGTTGCGTCCAGCATAGCTGCACTGTCTCTTACCGATCTTGTGATGACATGGTTTTGGACCGCGCCCTGCCATACCGTACCATGATTCGGACCTGAGGGGTTGCGACCCCGGGAGGGTTTAAGCCCGAAAAGTCCGCAATAGGCTGAGGGTATTCGAATCGAGCCGCCTCCGTCTCCGCCTGATGCCATTGGCACCAACCTCGCGGCCACTGCAGCCGCAGAGCCGCCGCTGGAGCCGCCTGGTGTGTGGTCTATGTTCCAAGGGTTGCGGCAGGGGCCAAAGAGTTCTGGTTCGGTTACTCCCATAAGCCCGAATTCCGGAGTGTTGGTCTTGCCGATTATTACCGCGCCAGCTTTCTTGAAGCGAGCGACCATTTCACAGTCTTGATCCGGGACATAATCCCTGAGGGCCTTGCACCCAGATGTCATACACACTCCGGAGTATGCGAAATGCAAATCTTTAAGAAGCAAGGGGACTCCGGTAAAGGGTCCTTCCGGGAGGGGTTCCGAAGCTGCCTTATGGCCCTGATCGTACATTCGAGTCACAACAGCATTAAGTTTCGGATTGACCCGTTCAATCCTTTCGATGGCCTCCTCGCACAATTCCGCCGGAGTTACTTGACCCTGCCTGACAAGTTCGGCCAGTCCTATCGCGTCATATCGATCAAATTCAGGAAAACCACCCATGATTCCCTCCTTCACTTTTGATTTTAGCGGTATCGCTCAGATAAAGAGTCCCGATGACAGTTCAACATGTTTTTGAAGATGGTATCAAAAATTTTAATAAGTTGCAAAATGAAATATTTGATTCCCCCGGTTTACATGGCCGTTATGTTTTTAACCACCTTTTAATGGTTTTATATACTTCAGGATGATTGAGAAGATCCATATGCTTCATATTACGGCCGACCCACTGATGGGTTTCCGGAAACAAAAGATTTAATTCAGCATTCTTATGACGCCCCAAAGCGCTGCTTAATGTCACGAGACCGTCTCCGATAAGATCATCACCGATCTTGTTTGATTCTTTGCCGGTGGTTGCGGCTATTGAATAACACTGTATACCTTTCGGCAGAGGCACGGGAATCCGTTGATCACCTGAAAATTCGAATCTGTCGCGTCCTTTCCAATCATCACCCACTACATTGCCATAACGCATATCAGTAATGCCGCAGCTACGAATTTTTCCCAGGCGAGAAAAGGGGGCGCTATACGGGCTTATTTTCAGGATGATATCGATCCAGTTGCCGCCTTTTTCCAATAGTGACCCGTGATGCGGGGTGCCAAGAAATACGAGCTTTCGAAGATGATTCAGCCAGGTATGGCCGGATATTTTACCGTAATGACAGGCGCTCCGGGAAACAAGCCCTCCCATGCTGTGGGCGATGATGAAAAGCTCTGTCGCTTGAGGCGATTGATCCATGATTGTTTCAAGGAGATCGGAAAGTTTTCTGCCGTTTTCAGAAATGTGAAGACCGGTATTATAATGGGCATAAACCGGCACGAATCTTAGGTCGCGGGCCAGGGCCGCGCCATGATCGTGCCCCTGCCTGTTCCATTGCAAATCATTCATGCATGATCCGTGCACCATTATTGCAAGTCTGCCGTTGGATTGCTGAATCGCTTTGGAAAGCGCTTGTTCGCTCAATGGTTTTCCATTACGGCGAAACTGCATGGGAATGGCAAGCGGATTGTTCCTGGCGACAAGATGATCGCCGAGGACACCATTCAATGCGGAAAGAACGGCTTCACGACCGGGGGATGATTCCTTTTCTCCGAGCATCGAGCTGAGTCGATCGAGTAGAGCATCGATTCCGTCCCCCACCAATTCGGTAACCGTATGGATGTTTCGGTAAACCATACCCGTGATACCCTTTGTCCGATACGGATCTCGCGCGCCAGGTATCCCTGAAAAACTAATTATCGTGTGATGTAATGATTCTACGATATCGGTAATGCCGGTAATGGCGTCAATGGTTAAATTTCCTATACCGCGGAGGTCTGTTGAAAGGTTGCTGGGGTTTCGAGGCATGATTCTTTCTCATGTTTTTTTATCGTCAATAAACCGGTGTCCGATCACATTAGGCTTCCGGTGGTAACAAGTGCTTTTATTTCAATTTCCTCTCCGCCCACACTGCAAGTTTATCACGGAATATCTTTGCATTATGACGAATATCTACGGGGAATGCGTCGTGAAACAGGATGGTCCTGATGTCTTTGGTGTGAGGCTTTGTTGCGCCGAGCTCAAGCAGTTCGCGTTTTACTTTCTCTTTGTCCACGCTCTTTGAATCATCTTCCAACTCCACGCAAAGCACAAGCTGTATATTTCCGTCCATGTTGACGCCCACTAATGCGGTCCTGTAGACATCAGGGTGCGTATTGAACACGCCTTCACAGGGGATGGTATAAAGGGTCCCATCGGGCGTTATGACCCGCTGGGATTTGCGGCCGCAAAACCAGATCCGGCCTTTTTCGTCAAAAAAGCCTAAATCCCCCATGCGGTGCCGCAGGCCTTTGCCATCCGGGTCATAGATCTTTGCAAGTCTGGTTGCCTTCTCTTTGTTGTAATAGGCTCCGGTCACTACGGGACCTTTGACAACGATTTCTCCTATTTCATCTGTGGGAAGCACAAAGGCATCATCCCATTTTGGGATAGGGGTGTCCGTTATTCCGATCACCGAAACGGTCACATCCTCAAGCGGACGGCCAACACACACTCCCCTGCCTTCATCGGTGCCATGTCTTGTCTCGCTTAAAATTTCATGGCTGCCGATGGAGCAGACAGGCATGGACTCGGTGGCCCCGAAACCGGTAAAAGCCTCGGTATCGGTGGAAAGCATGGTGCAGAATCTTTCCAATACGGCTGGCGGCATGGGCCCACCTGCCGCAATGACACGGCGAAGTGTAGGGAGCTTTATCCCTCTCCTGGCTCCGTAACGTCCCACACGATTAATCAGGGCAGGGGAACCGAACATATTGGTTATCTTGAAGTCTTTGATGGCTTCGATTATTTTTACAGGGTCAACGTGAGCGGGACGGGTAGGGTCCATGTCCGGGACAACAGTAGTCATGCCTAAGGCAGGATCGAACAGGGCAAAGAGAGGGAAAGTGGCAAGGTCGATTTCACCAGGTACAATGTTGTAGGTCTTGCGGATCATCTCTACCTGGGCCGCAAAATTGGTGTGGGTATAAATGGCTCCCTTGGGAGTGCCCGTGCTTCCACTCGTAAACAGGATGGCTGCCATTTCATTGCCCTTTGTGCGGGCCATTTCATAAGGCTTATCCGATTGCCCTTTTTTCTTTACCTGTTCAAGGGTGAGTCCTCCCCAGAACAGTCGTCTGCCCACAGTAACATTAGTCCTGATGGTCCCTTTGCCCCATCCGAAAAAGATGCGAGCCACGTGGGCCTTGGGAATACCGATAAAGGCTTCAGGCTCGGCCTGCGCCAGGCATTTCTTGAGATTCTTGATGCCGATGCCCGGATCGATAACTACAGGCACCGCGCCCGTCTTGAATATGGCAAAGGTCAGAGCGAAGAATTCCAGACCGGGACCGACCATGAGGGCAGCACGCACGCCCCGTCCGATACCAACAGTTTCAAGGCCGCGGGCAATGCAATTACTTTCCTTTTCTAATTGCTCAAAAGTGTAATGTGTGTAGATAGCCCTGCCGTCCCTGTCCCGGCCTTTGGGAAGAACTATGGCCGGCTCATGAGGCTGATTTTTTGCCATGATGGGCAGAAAAGAGGCAATATTAACAATGTCTGGTGCAGTCATGAAGTATCTCGTCGGCGTTCAAGAATCTTTTTTTGACAGGATAACAGGATATTCAGGATTAAAAAAATCAAAATCATCCCGTTAATCTTCATCAAAATCCTTTATCGCCTTTTTTATCCTGTAATCCTGTCTAAAGATTTTTTTATGGGTGAACTATTACTATACTTTTCCAAAAAGTCCTGAATAAGGTCGATAATCTCTTCCGTGGCATCTTCAAGGACATAATGGCCGCAGTCTGGAAAACGGTGTACCTCGGCATGCGGAAAAATGTTAGTCCACTCCTCTAAAAAATGTTTGTCAAATACAAAGTCCTTATCTCCCCAGCAAATGAGCACCGGAAGATTACGAAACATGAAAAGTTTTTCCTGCACCTTTGTGACCATGTCATAAGTCTCGTCACCGGGTCGCAGGGGAATGTCCTGAACAAACCGCAACGTGGCAATGCTGTTATTCTTATATGGCGCACAATAAGCCTTGCGGACTTCTTTTGGCATTGGCTCTCGTCTGCAACATATGCGCGCGGCCACACGGCTGAAGACATTGAATCTTTGAATGAGCAATTCGCCTATTGCCGAGTTACGGGAAAGCCACAGGAGCCAGGGAAAAGGTTTGGAATCCGGCTTATGAAATGCCGCCGTATTCAAAAGTACAATCCGGCCGATGCTCTCGGCATGCCGCACGGCATAGGCCATTCCGATCATCCCGCCCCAGTCGTGAAGGACCAGCGTGATATTCTCATGAATTTTAAGATGTTTTAAGAGGGCCTCGAGATCCTCTACTCGCCGTGCGAGTGTGTAATGATAATGATGATCATCCGGTTTATCCGAGAACCCGCATCCTATGTGATCCGGCACAATAGTGCGATAGGAACCCCGGAGGGACTTTACCAGTTCCCGGTAATAGAAGGACCAGGTAGGGTTTCCGTGTACCATGACAACGGGATTTCCGCTCCCTTCATCTAAGTAATGATAACGGAGGCCGTTCAAATTAAGATAGTGCCTGTCAAATGGATAGAGGTGTTTGGGGATTTTCATGTTATCATCGGTTAAATGTCTGAAGGTATTTCATTTTTAGCTGGATCTCTTTCAATCATCTGTTGATATTACAGAAATATCTAAAAAACAGTAACCCTTGCGAAGGATATGCTCTCCTGGTTTTAATACAACCGCATGATGGAAGATCGGACCGTTGGTAACTACTGTGTGATATTCGCCTTCCTCTCCTGAAGCATCAATCCCGGCATTCTCCATTTCAGTAATTACCTCATCGTTGAGTGTACGGCCTAAAAAGCTGCTATCCAGGGTCCCTTGTTTTACTGCTATAATCGTAGCCATGAAACCGAGTCGGAAAAACTTATCTAAGAGATCACGCCGTGGCTGTTTCCAAAGTGGTTCATATGATTGAATCTGCACAGATGAGCAAACACGTTCTACCCATTCGAGATGAGCTTCTAAGTCAATATCGCCAAAGACCCCATACTCTATCCCTTCCTTTCTAAATTCGCTAATAGTATCTGTAAAATTTCGTTCATAGTCATCCCAAGAGGATTTACACACAACGAGAGGGATCCCCAATGCCAGGGCTTGCTGTTGGAACACGGAAATAGGCAGGCCGTGGGAACGAGATCTTTTACCATCTTCTCTCAGCATTGTGAGAAGGGTTTTTGGGATTGCCCCATTTTGGATAGCGAGGTAAAGAGCAAGGCAAGAGTCCTTTCCGCCACTCCATGAACAAAAAAATGGTTTTCCTTTGATTGGGTTCATAAATGCTTTCTTAACCTTGAGTCTTGTCAGACAAGTAGTGATGCCATAGCATTCTCGCCGCAACTGACCGAAAAGGACGCCAAGCCTCAGCAACTCTGTATAGTGTAGATGGCGATGGATACTCATGAAGTTTCTTCACCTTTTGTACTGTATTAATTAGCGCAATATCCCCAGAGGGCCAAACATCTGGCCTGCGCAGGGCCATCAAAAGATAGATATTTGCGGTCCAGGGACCGATGCCTTTGATTCGAGTAAGTGTGTCAGCAACAGCAAGGTCATCCATCCTGGATACGGCTTTTAGATCAAGTCGATCCCCAAGAATTGCTTCGGCAACATTGATGCAATACGCTGCTTTCTGTCGAGTGACACCCAGCGACCTCAGATATGATGATCCCACTTCCAAAAACCGATCTGGTGTAAATGGTACCAAGTTATCGATGAGTCGACGGTACATAGCTTTAGCTGAGGCAAGAGACACCTGCTGTTCAAGAATAATGTGTATCAATGTCGAAAAACAAGGCTTTCTTTCCCAAAGGGGCGGTACACCATCGGCCACGAGGAGGCGTGCGAGATCGTTGTCGCGCCCAGCTAAATATTCTGTACCCTCCGTTAGACTCATCTTTGTCAATGATTTAATCATAAATACTATACTCGTCACGCTAACGGCGCCATAACCAGAGGGCCGTTTTTTAGGCCTATCTGGTTCATGTGTGTGTTATGTGAGTTACATGGTCATTGAGCCATGCGGTAAGGATTTCACGAGTCAATTCCCCGGAGGCAAGTTCAAGAATAATTGGTTCTTGTTCATCTACTGATGCTTCAATATCAAACCCATTAAGAATTAGAAAGGTCTCCATTGCCGCATGACCAACTCTTTTATTGCCATCAATAAACGGGTGATTCATGACCAGAAAGAAACAAAGCGCAGCTGCCTTGCTCACAACATCGGGGTAAAGATCGGTTTGATTGAATGTAAGGCGGGGCTGATTAATTGAAGATTCCAGGGCTCGTATATCTCTAATTCCCCTGGCACCACCGGAAACGTCAATAATCTTATCGTGCAATTCGAGAATTTCACGAAGAGAAAGGTAGCGCATTTTAGGCCAACCGCTTATAAAGTTCTTTGTTCTTAGAAATGACTTTTCGCATAGCGTCTTCGAATTCAGGTTCAGGCTGACCAATTAGGTCCTCAATAGAGGCAGTTACAAATTGATCTGGCAACATTCCGAACTTTCCAGCCTTTTTCCGAAGCAATACTGCTTTGGAGTCGTCTATTTCAACTGTTATTCTCGCCATAATTATTCCCCTCAATCATTAAATATAAATAATATCAGTATAGCTCAAAATATATTAATATTCAATGCTATTGATTTTCACATAACGTTCCGGTTCAGCGGCGGCGCATTACTCCGTCCGCTGGAACCGGTTGTTAGCTGACAATTGTCTACTTTGGAACTTTGCTCAGCGAGATGTCTAAGGCCTTGGCCACTCCTTCGCCGTAGGCCGGGTCGGCCTTCAGGCAGTTGCCGATGTGGCGAATCTTGATCATCTCCGGCGCATCGTCCATAGCCCGGGCGGTGTTGCCGAACAGTGCCTCCTGTTGCTTTTTGCTCATCAGGCGAAAGAGCTTGCCCGGCTGGGTATAGTAATCGCTGTCATCCTCGCGGGCGTTCCAGTGGGCCGCTGCCCCGCTCAGTGCCAGAGGCGGCTCGGAGAAATCGGGCTGTTCCTGCCACTCACCATAGCTGTTGGGCTCATATCCGAGGGTTGAGCCATAGTTACCGTCCACCCGCATCTGGCCGTCGCGGTGATAACTGTGGAAAGGGCAGCGGGCCTTGTTCACCGGGATGACGTGATGGTTGACCCCTAACCGGTAACGCTGGGCGTCGCCGTAGGAGAAGAGCCTGCCCTGGAGCATCTTGTCTGGTGAGAAGCTGATGCCCGGTACCACATTGGCCGGATTGAAGGCCGCCTGCTCCACCTCGGCAAAGTAGTTTTCCGGGTTCTTGTTAAGTTCCATGACTCCCACCTCGATTAGGGGGTAATCCTTTTTGTACCAGACCTTGGTCAAGTCAAAAGGATTGAAGGGGAGTTTGGTGGCCTGCTCCTCGGTCATGATCTGGACAAACATGGTCCAGCGCGGAAAATTGCCTTTCTCGATGCTGTAGTAGAGGTCGCGTTGATTGCTCTCTCGGCATTTGCCGATCACCGCCTCAGCTTCCGCATCGGTGAGGTTTTTGATGCCCTGTTGGGTACGGAAATGGAATTTGCACCAGTAGCGCTCGTTTTTGGCGTTGATAAAACTGAAGGTGTGACTGCCGAACCCGTGCATGTTGCGGAAGCTTGCCGGGATGCCGCGGTCACTCATGACCACAGTCACCTGATGCAATGCCTCGGGCAGGGATGTCCAGAAATCCCAGTTATTTTTGGCGCTGCGCAGGTTGGTGCGAGGGTCACGATGAACGACATGGTTGAGGTCCGGAAATTTGAGCGGGTCGCGAAGAAAGAAGACGGGCGTGTTATTGCCCACCAGATCCCAGTTACCCTCCTCGGTGTAGAATTTAAGGGCAAAACCGCGGATGTCGCGTTCGGCGTCGGCAGCACCGCGTTCTCCGGCCACGGTGGAAAAGCGTGCGAACATCTCGGTTTTCTTGCCGATCTTGGAAAAGATCTTAGCGCGGGTGTATTGGGTGATGTCGTGGGTAACAGTGAAGGTGCCGTAGGCACCGGAGCCCTTGGCGTGCATCCGCCGTTCCGGAATAACCTCACGGTCGAAATGGGCCATTTTTTCCAGATACCAAACATCCTGCAGCAACTGCGGGCCGCGTGGGCCTGCGGTCATGACGTTCTGGTTGTCCGGTACCGGAGCCCCGGCGTTCGTGGTGAGTTTTTTCTTGTCGTCTTTCATCATTGTCCTCCTTTTGGTTTTTGTTTTCGTTCAGCTAACACCGTGCTAAGCCGTTAGTTTTGACGCGTCAGCAGCGAAACTGGTCGGTCTTTAGCAACTCGTTATGTGATCCCGACTCTGCTTTTTTATAATCTTTTGATAAATAGCGTAATAAATAGGTTCAGGAGCACTCTGGTTTTCAATAATTTCTTTTCGTGTCACGTTTTAGCCACTTACGGCTCAACGTAAGACAGGTATTGTTATGACTGCAATAATGGCTATTAAACCCAATACAATTGGGCACCACCACCATCCCAGACCTTTAAAGTACCGAAGTAGAGGTTTCCAATTCAACCAAATGTGAATAATACAAATCAAGCAGAAAATACAAGCGCCTACAGCATGACCGGGAGAAAAACTCTTGATGAATGGCGGGAAGAAATTCCAGATCCCTGTTGTGGCAGTAAATAGGCCACTTAAAACTAAAGCGATGCTAACTATTCGTTTTATAACATTCTTTTTCATATAAGAAGACTCTATTCTGTTTGCGTCATATAAACCACCGCCATTGTCATTAATAATGCTTTGTTTTAATTCACATAACGCCCACCATCACCAGTGGGCAGGGTAAACGGGTCTTTAAAAATAATGATCAAACACATAATTCGATAAATGCTTCAAACGCCATGACTGTGCCCATCTGCGTGAATGGCGTTGTTAGGGTTTATTTCAAAACTATTACTCACAGATGTAAAAAATGCCAATGCTAATATGGCACCATCAAACATTCCAAGCAGGTTTACTATTCCAGCTTCTAAAGGAGAAAGAACTACGTATCCCCATAAAACGTTTGCAATGCAAGTAGCAATGAGACTGGCAACATATATGGCGCGAAAATATTTTACTCTTTTTAACAAGCCTATACTGATAACAATCCAAAGGCCCAGGATCGACCAATATATGAGTGGGGTATTAGGGAGTATTGAGTTCCAACCATGTGACTTAAGCAAACTTAACTCTGCTGCATTTAGCCAAAGATAGTCAATTTTCGGGATTACCCAAAAAACTACTGTAAGCGCAAGGGCTACCAATACCAATGTATTAAAAATCTGTCCATAATTAATCCTAATCAGTGATTGAGCAGTCTCTGCTTAACTTTCAAATTCTGGAAAAGTGAAAGAGCTTTTTCGCATTTTTTTCCCAAATGCTAACTGCATAACTCCGCATATGAATCCGCCAGAGGCGGACAAGGGTCGGATTCCCCACCCCTTGGGGCGGGGTAGTTCATTGTTATACAGAAAACCCTATTAGTCAGGGTTCAAGTCTCCTCTTGGCTCTTGCTGAGCAACAAAAGAGCTAAGAGGAGACTTGATCCCCTTTCTAAGAAGATGGAACCACACTTTCTGCCTGTTGTCTCCTGTTGCTTGACTACGGCTTAATATAGGCAAATCCCTCATGTTGCAATTCAATCAAGCCGACAATACCAGCAGGAATTATCTCGCAGCCATCAAACAGGTCTTCTGTTGGGACCTCAAACAGTTTTAATGCCCTTTCGCAGACCTGGATGCGCACACCAGCTGCTTGAATCTGCTTGAGCTTTTCCATGAACAAATACATCTGATCTCCAGCCAGCAAGGTGACACCTGGGCCATTGACTAGCAGGATTAGTGTTTTTTCTTTCTCCTTAAGGGCGTCAAGGGTGTTGGTAATATTATTCAGGCCAAGGTTGAAGATGGTTTCATCTTCCAGATCAATGTGAATCACTGCTTTGTAGTGCATGTTTATTGTACTCCTTTGTTTTTTCAAAAGCAGCTTGAAAAAGCATTCAAGTCTACTGCTTTTTAGGTTGATTTAAATGGGAATTATGAAGTGGACCTGATTTTTTAATGAAGTTTCCCGATTTTTCTCAAAATCAAAATTGAAGAACCAATATGTCAAAGCCGAACGAAAGCGTAACCAGCTGGCAATGAAGCGCAGCGTAATTGCCAGTCTGCGTTGACGCATTGGTTAGCCAGATTCTTGTTCCTCGCTTCGGTGTGTGCTGATTGCTTTTTTCCATTCACGGGAGAACGGGATCGCCTCTTGCCAGTCAGGTACGGTGAGAGCAAGGGCCAATGCCGCTTCGAAATTTGAGGGTACTGTGCCGTCCTCAGCATTCAAATCCTCGAGCTCACTTAGGATTGCTTTGCGCTCGTCAACAGTGTTGTTTATCGCGACATCGAGATCACCAAGTGTTTTGAGCCCACCTGCGACTAGCCCATCGAAGACTATTCGTATTTGGCCATCCGATGACTCCACGGCCCGGCCTGCGAACTTCTCTGCTAGGTACGCCCTAAAGCTGTCGAGGTTGAGCGCGTTTTCAAGGAATGCTACAGGATGTTCCGAACTCTCTTTCACCTGCTCCAAGTACAACTCTCTTTCTTCCCGAATGCGCTCAAACTGATCATCGGCGGTCTCCAGAAGACCGGCAAGGCTGTTAAGTTTGCGCTGGACCTCGGGAGGGGCTTGAGATTCGCGCTTGTAGACCATGTGGTGCTGGATAATTGCCCAAGCATCTTGTAAAACTGTTCTGACCTGAACTTCACAAGAAAGGCTCTTCAGGTCGTCATACCG
>Ga0222678_1000378_pt1 | contig 20521 bp, 17 predicted proteins | sample AntAcemetagen937_FD_179801 | JGI IMG/M metagenome (GOLD analysis project Ga0222678, IMG submission 179801) | Saline water microbial communities from Ace Lake, Antarctica - #937 | ecosystem: Environmental > Aquatic > Non-marine Saline and Alkaline > Saline | place: Antarctica: Ace Lake... | reverse complement strand
GATGGTAGTTTAGTGGATGCGGATGCATCAAAGAACTCTGTAATAAAGGGGCCTCCGGAACTAATTGCACAACTGAAAAAGATATACCAGAAAGAGGAAGAAAAGCTGGAAGAAAAGGAAGACCCCATCACCAAGCAGTCCTATTATAAGCCGGTAAATAAGGGGATGTTCAGTAAGACCGATCCTGATGCACCGGTAGTTCGACATGGGAAAGAAGGATCACGACCCCGCTACAAGAACCACCGGGTAGTGGACGATGTGCATGGTGTGATTACTGCTGTAGAGACAACGGCCGGGGATGTGAAAGAAAACGCAAAGTTACTGGACTTGGTAGATCAGCACGAGCGAAATACTCATGTTAAAGTTGATACGGTGGTGGCGGCTTGTCAATATGGAACAACCGACAACTTTAAATTAGGACGTGACATTTAGTGCAGCAAGGATGACAATCTATATGGTAAAGAGATATGAATTCCACTGATAAACATGAAATCCATTTAGGCCAGATCAGCCAGGTCTACCGGAATCATCCGGTTGGACTGATCGCCAATCTGGTTAATTCACTGCTCCTGGTCTTTATCCAGTGGGAGGTCATCTCTTCCACGATTCTGCTAGGCTGGCTCGGGGCCATGATCGCGGTCACGGGTATAAGATACCTCCTATTCCTTAGATACAAGCGCGCGGATATAACTCCGGAGAAGGCATCACGCTGGGAAGGGATGTTTATTACCGGCGTTATGATCTCCGGTTTAATATGGGGTTCGGCCGGGGTATTGCTCTTCCCCCCCGGGGATCTCGCGCGCCAGATTTTCACCGCCTTTGTACTTGGCGGTATGGTGGCCGGTTCGGTTGGTGCTTATTCTGCTCTGAAAAAAGCTTTTCTTTCATTCAGTATTTTCGCCATGACTCCTATCATCATCAGCTTGTTTCTGATGGGCGGCTCCATTCATTTTGCCATGGGAATCATGGTTGCCCTCTTTACCGTCTTGATGATCATTACGGCGGATCGCAATTGTAAAATGATCCGTACCTCTCTGGAACTCGGATTAGAGAATAAGAATCTTATCGATTACCTGACCCGGGCCAAAGAGGAAGCGGAAGATCTCACCGGAAAACTCCAATTTGAGATAATCGAAAGAGAGAAGATCGCGGAGGAATTAAAACGGCATGAGGAGAAACTGGAGATCCAGGTTAAAGAACGGACCGCCAGCCTGGTGACCACGAACAAAAAACTGGAAGATACGATATCCGAGCTCCAGCATGCAACGGAAGCCCTCCGTGAATCGGAAGAAAAATATCGTATCCTGGTGGATACCGCTAATGAGGCCGTCTTTATCATACAGGATGAAAAGATAAAATATTTCAATCCGGAGTTTACCAGAATAACGGGTTATTCAGCCGATGAGCTGAGTGAAATATCTATCTTTGAGCAGATTCACCCAGAAGATAGAGAATTAATCAGGGAACGATATCAGCGAAGAATTGCGGGAGAAGATGTCACGGGAAGCTATCCTTTCAGGTTAAAACCGAAAGACGGAGAAGAACGGAATGTGAGTCTTAACGCCGTTCGTACTGTCTGGGATGGAGAACCGGCAATTCTTTGCCTGGGCAGAGATATAACGGATCAGATCAAGATAGGAGAACAGCTCCAAGTAGCCCAAAAACAAAAGGCGATCGGGACCTTGGCCGGGGGCATTGCTCACGATTTTAATAATTTGCTTATGAATATCCAGGGGAATATCTCCCTTTTGAAGCACCCTCTTACTCCCGACCATCCCGATTACCAGATGCTGTGCGGCATCGAAGAGACCGTCGAAAGTGGAACCCAGCTTACCGGGCAACTGTTAGGATTTGCCCGGGGAGGGAAGTACGAGGTTCAGACGGCGGATATCAATGAGATTATCCGTAATACCGCGAGCATGTTCGGCCGGACCAGGAAAGAGATTCGGGTCCACTATAAGATGGAAGAGCTGGTCTGGGCGGTAGAAGTGGACAGGGGCCAGATCAATCGGGTGTTTTTAAACCTTTTCATCAATGCCGGGCAGGCGATGGCCGAGGGCGGCGATCTCTACCTGCAAACAGACAATGTGCTGCTGGATGAGCTGTTCGCCGTTTCGAAGGGGGTGGAACCGGGAAAGTTTATCAAAATATCGGTGACCGATACCGGAGTGGGAGTGGAGAAGGAACACCAGCAGAAGATCTTCGACCCATTCTTTACAACCCGGGAAGTAAACCAGGGAACCGGTCTCGGCCTGGCCTCGGCTTACGGCATCATTAAGAATCACGGCGGCGTTATTACTGTTTACAGTGAAGTTGGCATAGGAACCACCTTCAATATTTACCTGCCGGCGACCGACCAGAAGGTTGAGGAAAAACCAAAACAGCCCATCGGGATATCCAGGGATGTTGGAACGATTCTCCTGGTAGATGATGAGGAGCGGATCATCAAGCCGGTGAAAAGGATTTTGCAGGCAATAGGTTACGAGACTATCTGTGCCTCCAGCGGAGAAGAAGCCATTCGGGTGTATAAAGAGAACCAGGATTCGGTAGATCTGGTGATACTGGACATGATCATGCCGGGTCTGGGGGGTGGCAGAACTTTCGACATCCTTAAAGAATTCGATCCGGAAATAAAAATCCTCCTCTCCAGCGGCTACAGCCTTAATGGTGAAGCGGGCCAAATACTCGCTCGCGGGTGCAACGGATTTATTCAGAAGCCGTTTACTATAAAAGATCTCTCGCAGAAAATAGCGGAGATTCTAGCACAATAAAAGCTTCCCCTACCTCGGACTATTTTGAGCCAGCTGATCGGATGATCATGGTTTTCCCTGGTTCTTTTCCTCCCTGAAATTCAAGAGATGGATTTACAAATATTTTGCATTCTTTTTAGGCCATTGTGGATTAGAAAAGGGGGTCGGACCAAAATAAGTTGTTGTATATCAATTGGTTAGCTGAAATTTATAATTAATACATGACAAAAATACTAGCATACCCCGATAATATGCTTAGGAATGGGGGATTCTGTGCACAATTGTGCCACGTGGCACAATTTCGTGTAAAATTGGGGATCCCCAATTTAAGGAGATGAGCTATGAAATTGTTGATGATTGATCGGGAAAAGATTAAGATTGAGGGATATAGACTCCGATTCAAAAGTGGGAGGATGGATATCGAAGATATGGTCAATTCGATCAGAACCCATGGCCTGCTCTGCCCGATTGTCGTCTCGAAGGAGAATGGTTCATTTCAACTGATTGCCGGGGAGAGAAGACTTACCGCGATGGATCAGCTCGGCTGGAAGAAGATACCCGCCATTGATAAGGATAGTGAAGGGGGAGCGGATATTCTGATCATGGGGTTGGTGGAGAATATTGTCCGGCTTAATCTATCTCCTCTGGAGCGGGCGATGGCGATGCAGGAGATTATAGAGACCTATAAATATACCCAGGCAGAATTGGCCGAGAAGTTGGGGGTGGACCGGTCAACCACCGCTCATTTTCTCCGGATGATTCATATCCTCCATCCCCAGGTATTGAAATACGTTCACGAGAGCAGCATCACCTTCGGCCACGCCAAGGTCCTGATGAGACTGAAAGATCAGGAGGCGCAGCTCAAGATAGCGAACCGGATTGTCGCGGACGACCTCACTATCTCCCAGACCGCTCTGCTGGTCGATCAGGCGCGGCCCCGGAGTGAACTCACTCCGGAGGAGAAGGAATTAAACGCCGTCGAGCGGGATATCGAGAGAGTATCAGGACCGAACTGGGGGGAAGAAATATTCATCCGGCAGGGTAAAAATAAAGAACAGCTGACGGTGAATTTTAATAGTCGGGAGAAGCTGAAAGAACTGCTGCTTAAGATATTGGAAGCTCTTTAATCGGCTCAATAAAATCCGTCCGGATTTTATTGAGGGATGAAGAGAATCTGGCCGACCCGGATGGCGTTGGGGTTGGCAAGCTGGTTGGCGTCGACGATAGTGTCGACCGAGACTTTATACTCCCGGGCGATGGTGGAGAGGCTCTCTCCGGATTTGACGACGTGTTCATAGCCCTGAGAGTATCCGCCGCTCCCCCGGTTGGAACGGATTGACTGGAGGATCCTCTGGTTCTCTTGGGCTACCTCATCCATGATGATATTCATCTTCTTGTCGGCTGCCCCCCGGACGGAGTTCAATTCTTTTCGGAGCGCGTCTACTTCGGATTTATAGTTTCCGGAGGTAGAGGCCATACTGTTCTCGATCCGGGTCAATCGACGGTCCAGGGAATCCTGCTGACGTTTATTGATGGCGAGATTGCGGTCTATCTCGAAGATCCGTTGTTCGAGATCCACCACCCGCCGGCTCTGGGTATCCTCCCAAAGCTTCCGCTGAGTCTCCCGCTGCTGGGACTGGGTGGTCCGGCAACCGGAGAGGAGGACGAGGGCAATCAAGATGGTAATTATTCCGGGAACTTTCAATTTAGAAAACCTCAATAAGTTAGAGTTAGCGCTTTGCGTTAACTTTGTTGCTTCAGAATTTCAATAAATTTCTGTGGGAGGGGCATCTTGCCCCGATAATCGCGGTTGGAAGCCGCTCCCACAATTCACTTGGTCCCGGATAGAACTACTAATTATTACCGCAACGTTGGTTCAATGCTCGCAAACTATTATTTTTGCGCCCAACCCCGAAGCTTTAATCGGGGGAGCAAAAATAATATTATTGGTGATAGCGTCCGATTGAACGGGTTCGGCGTTTGGGAGTCTCTGGTTCCGGTTCCGGCTCGGGGACCGATTCCTCAACCACGTAGATCTCTTCTATCTCTATTACCGCTTCTTCCGGTGCCGCCGGTTCAGGGACTGGTGGTGCGTCTGTCAAAACGGCTGCCGAGTCTTCGCTGTAGGCTACCAGGAAATGAGCCCGGCGATTTTGCGCCCAGCATTCTTCAGTTGATTCGGCGCAGAGGGGCTGTTCCTCCCCGTAACTTATAGTATGAAGCCGGTCCGGGTTGATCGTCAGGCCGGTTAAAAAACTTCGGACGGATAGTCCTCTACGTTCCCCCAGGGCGAGGTTGTATTCCTTGGTGCCCCGTTCATCACAATGGCCTTCAATCTGGAGGATGGCTTCCGGATGCTCGAGCATCCAGCCGGAGACCCCGTCCAGGATTATCTGGTCCGGACCCATGATCTCGGATTGATCGAAGTCGAAGTGGATATCTTGAAGAATCAGCGCGTCCTCCGCGGATGGTTCGCCAAAAGCGAATCCTTCGGTAAGCGGATCCATCGGGATATCATACCCCTCTAGCGCCATCATCTGTTCATCGGGAGTAGCGGTTGGTTTTGGGGTTGATGAACATCCGGCCATGGTGATCACTGCAATAATTCCACCGGCTATAATCAGATTAAGTCTGCTTTTCATTTTAATTCTCTCCCTTTTCTTGAGGGATTATGGAAATAGGATATTTGCAAGCCCAGTGTCATTGCGAGCGATGCGACGCGTACCTCAATAATTTGGAACGCTCCAAATTATTTATAATTCTTTCAAATTACTTTGTGAACACAGTCTATCCCGAAAAATTCGGGGTGTCCTTCGTGGTTAAAAAGGCTTTTCGAGTAGGGTCTAGATAGGTTCTTCGATGATGATCTCTTCCCCGGTGCCTTGGCCGTAGTCAACCAGGAAATGCCCGCGCCGATTTTGGGCCCAGGCTTCTTCATTGCTCTCGGTGGCGAGCGACTGCTCTTCGCCGTAGCTGATAGTATGGAGACGATCGGGATTAGTACCGAGGCCGGTGATATAGGTTCGGATACTGAGCCCCCTCCGTTCCCCCAGGGCCAGGTTATATTCCAGCGTACCGCGCTCGTCACAATGTCCTTCAATCATCAAGGCCGTTCCGGGATGATCAAGCATCCAGGTGTTGATCTCATCAAGCAGTCCCTTCTCCGATTTCCTGATCTCGGATTGATCAAAGTCGAAGTGGATATCCTGGAGGATAAGAGCATCTTCCGCCATCGGTTCCCCGAAGGTCGCGTCGATATCCATGGGAGCAAGCGGCAGGTCTCCGCCATCAAGCGCGATCATCTGGTCTTCCGGGGTAGCCATGGGGTCGGGGGTTGAGGAACAGCCGGTGAGGGCGACAACCGCCAGCAGGCCGCCGGCAAGAACCAGGTTCAATCTTTTTTGCATTACTTCATCTCCTTCTTAGAACTTAGCCCTCGCTTTGCTCGGGCAACTAAATTGAACTACGAATTACGCGAATTACACGAATTATGCAGATTTTAATACAAATAATCCGATTAATCCGTTAAATCAGAGGTTTGTTATGCGCCAGAGGCGCATTAGCCTAAGGACGAAAATTTCGAAACAGTAAATTACTTTAAAACAAATGCGATCTTATTCCAATACTTTCAAAAACAAAAGAATAAAATACTTTCAAAGTAAAATAATTAACAGGTAATGAGCAGTTTTTAACTTTAGGCACTTAAGGCACTTCAAACTTTAGGCACTTCACCTTGAACTATAGGGTCCCCAGGCGGGACTGAAGCAATCCTTGCCCCGGGTAATCTGGATCGGGCGGGGGTTGGCTATGTCAATAACAAAGAGATTTGTCCTCCCGCTCTGTTTGGAACTATATACCAGATGGCGCCCATCGGGTGCCCAGGATGGGTCTTCGTCGTTATTCCAGTTCTTGGTGAGACGGGTTACCTCTCCGGTTCGAATGTTGATGGTACAGATCTCGAAGTTTCCTTTTATCCGGGATGAATAAGCGATCAGGTCTCCCCGGGGGGACCAGTCGGGGGAGGTATTATATCCTCCCTCTACGGTCACTCTTCGCAGGCTGCCACCATCCGCGTTCATGACATAAATCTGGGGAGACCCACGCCGGTCGGAGGTGAAGGCAATCTTCCGGCCGTCCGGTGACCAGGTGGGGGAGCAGTCGTTGACCCTGGTATGGGTCCGGGTCAGGCGGGTAAGATCGGTTCCGTCGAGGCGCATCTTATAGATCTCGACGTTGCCGTCTTTGCTGAGCGAGAAGGTAACCCAGCGTCCGTCGGGGGAGATGGCCGGGTAGGCGTTAAGTCCCGGCTGGCGGGAGATTACCTTTCTCTTCCCGGTAATCAGATTATCGAGAAAGATCCAGGGGAGACCATAAGAGTAGCTGGTATATGCCAGGCTTTTTCCATCGGGAGTCCAGTCGGGATAGAGAGCCAGACCTTTCCCGGAGTTGAGTCTTTTCCAGTCGTGGCCTCCGGCATCCATGGTGTAGATCTTCTTTTTCCCGTCCCGGGTAGAGGTGAAGGCGATATTGGTCCGCGCCAGCCCTTTCTCCCCGGTCAGAGCGAAGACAATCTCATCGGCCATGGTATGGATGATCTTTCGCCAGCGGGAGGCTTTATCCCGGTATTTCTTCAGATAGACCTGTTTCCCCTCTGAGACGCGTATGGCCCGGCATTCGATGGTGACGGTCTCGCCGGAGAAGATGTAATTACTTTTAACAACAACCGAGGCATTGATGGCGGACCATTCCTTGAGATGGATCTTTCCGGTCCGTCGATCGACCGCCTCGGCATCGGCGATGAACTTCCGGTTGGTAACGGGGGTAAAGAATCCTGAGATAAGCAGGTCATCCTGGAGGAGGGTGGTCATCCCGTCGGCGAGTTGAGGCGTGGTCCTTCCCTTATCTTCGAATTTGACTACCGCCAGGCTCATCTGGGCGGTGTACTGTCCGCTGACTTTAATCCTGGTCTCGGGTCGCGCCGCTACCGTGAAAAGGAGAAAGAATGCTGATGCGATAAATAATATTCTTGTTTTTTTCATATCCACAGATGTTGAATTGTTTTCCCCCGCCTCCCCCCCTTTTTTAGTCCACGGATTACACAGATTTTCACTGATTGCCTTCCTCCGCCTCGGCCGCTTTAATGAACTACGAATTACGCTAATTCCGCGAATTGGTAAGGTTTCAGTGAATCCCGTCTCTCGTAGCGGCTGCCTTTAGGCTGCCACACGATGGCGACCTGAAGGTCGCCGCTACGAGCACGAGGTGATGGGGTTCAATGAAACCTTACGCGAATTGTTCTCCCGCCTCGGCCGCTTTCGTTCGATGTTCCATCTTCTACTGCCTACTCCCCACTATCTACTCCCCACGATCACAATACCAGTTCCAATGTAAAAGACAATTATTAAAATTATACAATCAGTATTAATCTCAAAGTATTTCCAGTAAGTTAGCGCCGCAGGCGCTAACTTAATCGGTCAGCTCAAAGAGGATGGCCAGGTCTTCATACCTTCCCTTGAATCCTTCCGGGAGCGGGGGGAGGGGATCCGCCGCCCGGACCGCCTGGAGGGCGGAGTCATCCATTATTTTACTTCCGGAAGATTCTTTCAGCCTGATACTTTCTATATGTCCATCTCGGTATACCCGAAAAGAGATGAGAGTTGTCGCGGAATCCTTCTTTACCGCGTCCCTGGTGGGTCGTTTCCAGAGGCTGTACATCTTGGATTGGATGAAAGTATTATACCAGGAGTAAGGGGACTGCTGTTGATTGCCGGTGTTGATCCTGGAGCGTGTTACAGGCCGCGCGGGGGAGGTTGTTTTAACTTTTGAGAGCCTATCCTTGAGGCGTTTCTTTAGATTTGATTCCGGTAACTTTATCGGCTTGATTCGTTTGATTATTTTCTTCTGCGCCGGTTTGGTCTCTTCTTCCGGGATAGACTCGGTTTCAGGTTCAGGAATAGGTTCCGGCTCGGGTTCTTCCGGCGCGGGCGGCGGCTCATCAGGCGGCTGAGGTGCTTCTTCCTCCATCTCCGGTGCTACCGAAATCTCTGTGACCAGGTCAACTGAAGTTACCGGGTTGGAGTAATACTGTCGGGAGGAGAGAGAAGAGATTAGAATAAAGATAATCAGGACGAGAAACTGGGCCAGAAAAACCCCGAGCAATATCTTTTTCTTGCTCACCATCATGATTCAACTTCGTATATTATTTTTAAAAATTAAACAGTGATCAGTGATCAGTGCTCAGTAATCAGTAATCAGTGATCAGTGATCAGTACAGCAAGCCAACTGATAACCGATCACTGTCTACTGATTACTTGCTTTTATACTGATCATTGTTTACTGATGACTATTTTTTTGCCGTTGGCCGGGTGGCGATGCCGATCCGGGTCAAACCGCTGTTTCTGATCGTATCGAGGACTTTGACAACTTCCTCATAACGAATTTTCGCGTCGGCTCGTAGAGTCAGGGGAGTCTCCGGATTGACCAGGGCGGTTTGATCAAGGCGACTTTTTAGTTCATCCAGAGTAACCCTCTTTTCATTGAGATAGATCTTTCCGGGCGGAGCGATACTTACCGTCATATTATCTTCCGAACTATTAATTTTGGAAGGAGAGGACTTGGGCAGCCGGACATCAATCCCGTGCTCCATCATCGGCGCGACCAGGATGAAGATGATCAGGAGTACCAGCATAACGTCCACCAGGTTGAGGACATTTACTTCGCTTAAAACCTCTGATTTTTGTTTTCGGCGGCGGTACATGAAAATAAGTGCCTAAAGTTGGAAGTGCCTTAAGTGCCTAAAGTTAAAAAACCACGCTTGGCCCGGCCGGGAAAATGCACACGGACTGCCGCTTGAGTGAGGCGCTACTCTATCAAAGCTTACGTTATACAGGACCCAGCAACCGGGCCAACTGATTACTGATCCCTGATTACTGATTACTTTTTTTCTCCTGTCCGGGCGCGGGTGATGAAGTCGGAGATGAAATTGTCGAGTTGGGCGGAGTAGTCTCCGATAAAATGTTTGAAGTGATTATACGCGATCAGAGCCGGGATGGCGACAACCAGGCCGAATACCGTGGTAATCAGGGCTTCAGAGATCCCCGGCGCGACCGCGTCTATGGTGGCCGAACCGTATTGTCCCATCCCCTGGAAAGCTACCAGCACCCCATAGACTGTACCCAGTATTCCCAGGAGAGGCCCGGTACTGGCGGCGGTAGCAAGGAAGAGCAGATCCTTCTCCAGAATCCTGGTCTCCGTATCGGCTTTTCGCTGCATGGATTCCTCCAGTCGGTTCCAATCATCGGCGCTCATCTCGGGGATAAGGGTTTTTCCCCCGCTCTGAGAAGTTAGTCCCCGGCATCCTTCCTGGTAGACGGCGTAGATGGGATCGATTTCCGGGCTGATATGGGATGCGGGGAGAGAGAGAATATTCTTTTTCCCGCGCTTGAACCCACGGAGGAATTCTCCCGTCGCCCGCCGGACTTTCTGGAAGAGAAAGAACTTATAGAGAGTAATAGTCCAGCAATAACCGGATCCCAGAAAGAGGATAATCAGGATGCCCTGTCCCACCAGGCCAGATTCCAGAAAAGATTGAATAAAGGGGTTATTCATTAAGTTATCGCCTACGGCGCTAACTTAGTGGAAGTACACTAAAATTGACGCCTTTTGAAAAGATAAAATCTACCGATAAAATAAATTAGCGAACTATCACGACGACGTCAAGGGATAGTACTTAAATTTTAAACTTCGAAAGTGCAGTTTATTTATTTTCCAGCTTGCCGGAAAATAAATATTTGACAAATTTAAATTATTGCCATATATTGGCGGGCCTTTTTGAAGTTACCTACGTTTACTTCTGCATTCGTTGGTCTACTCGGTTTTACGATTTCGATCTGCTATAGTCAGGATCTTACAGATTAAATCCGGAGGTGCAAATTTTCTGTTTTGGATTCTCAAGGGCAGAAGATACGACAAATATTATAGAACGATTTATTAAAGAAATTAGCAACCGGCGTTAATATTAATGCATTTACAGTAAGTTAGCGCCGAAGGCGATAACTTAAAAGGATATGATTTATGAACGATCTTTTCGATAGAACAATTCAGCGTTACCTGGAGCCTATCTCCAGTCTAAAGAATGGGATAGGGGACGCGTACTACTTCCTCCGCAAGGATGGAGCATTTATCTTTACCGAAGGATATCTTCATCCTGAAGGGGGGTTGATGGGAAAAGTAATGCTCTCCCCCGATCCTGACGGCGATACGGAGATATTCGGCCGGATGTTTAAGAGCAGCTATAAGCGGGTGGTGGATGGTGAGTTAACCCTGATCTCCCATCCCGAACAGATGCTCAATCAGTTTGATCTGACTCCGGGATTGGATCCGGTCGCTCCTCGTCCGGTCTATGAGGAGTTTCATGTTGAATTTCCTCTTGATGATTTCGCGGGAGTATTTGAGCATCATCACTCCTTGATGGCGGCAATGGAGGACTACCCCATGGTAAAGGAGTCGATTGAAGATCTGAGCCGTGGTTTTGATATCCCGCTCTCCCGTTTGGGCTGCACCGGTTCGACCTGTTATGGGAAGTTTGAAGAGCCGGATGATGATGTCGATCTGGTCTGGTACGGCAGTATCGCCGATAACAAGAAAGTTCTCGATCAGATTATGGAGTTGACCCGCAACCCGAAGAACCGTGTCTTTGAGTTCGGGCGCTGGTGGCCGATCCGTTTCTTCTGGAAAGGAATGATGATCTGTTCCTTCTTTAACTATGGAGTGAAAGAAGAGATTCCACTCCGGGATTGCCGGATGACCGTACTGGAGGAAGATGTAAGAGGAGTCGGGATGGTCGATGATGATACTCACACCATCTATATGCCATCAATCATGACTCTTAGCCACTTGCTTCTCAATGGAAAGAAGAGTCGGGATATGAATTTAATCATATATGACGGCTCGCTCCGGGGAGAATTTTTTGCCGGTGACTACCTTGATTTCAAATCTTATCGGGTCCTGGTGCAGACCCCGGATCGGGAGTATGAAGCTCTCCTGGTAAATTTAAGAGATAATATTAAGAAAGAAGAATAATCATGAACTATACTTTTGATCAGATTATGGATCGTTTTCTCAGGCCCCTCTCGGAACTTCCGGGTGGTCGTGCCGGCGATTCACAATATTTTTTAAGAAAAGACGGCAGTTTTATCTTTACTGAGGGATATTGCCACCCGGAAGGCGGGATGTATGGCAAGATGATCTACTACCCGAAGAAGGGCGGTAATATCAATGTCTTTGGCCGTGAATATGGGTGTACCACGAAAAAAATAGTGGATGGTGAATATATCTATATCGGACATCCCGAACAGATCAGAATACATGGGGAGGTAGATCCTTCCCTTGATCCTGATATTCCCCGTCCGGTTTTTGTCGAATATGAGATGCCGTTTTCTCTCTCGGACTGTATCGGTTACTTTGACCCGGTTCATTCTCTTCGGGCCTGTATCGATCTCTATCCCTGGGTAGAAGAAGGAACCCGGGTTGCGGCAAAAGTTCTGGGAGTGGAGTGGGAGACTCTGGGATTGACCGGGTCACTGGCCTATGGCCGCTATGAAGAAGGTGATGACGATCTCGATCTGCTGATCACCGGGAGTATTGAGCATAACCAGCGGGTATATCGGACTATCCGAAGTCTCTCGGATCAGCCGGAACACCGGGTGATTGAGTTCGGCCGCTGGTGGCCGATGCGTATGTATGAAGAGGGATTTCTGATCTGTCCGTTCTTTACTTATGATAAGTGGGAGACCGCTCCCCTCAGGGATTTTACGGTTGATGTTATCCGGGAAGATGTTCCGGTTACCGGGACAGTTGTGGATGATACTCATACCAATTATATGCCCCCCCTTCTTCCCATGGATGATGTAACTATCGATGGAGAAGAAGCAGCACCGCTGCCATTGATTATCTATGACGGTGCGTTGCGGGGCGAGTATTTCAATGGAGATATATTGAAGATGAAGGCTCGTCTGGTCCAGGTGAATCAATACGGTGAGTCATACCGGGCGGTTCTGGTAACTCTCTGGGATAATATTAAGAAAGTCGGGGAAGTTGTCGAGGAGAAGAATGAAGTGCTGGTTGAGGTATAAGCTATACTTCACTCGAAAAGGTATTTTATGATTTTTTGTGTTTACAAAACTATATATTCACCACGAAGAACACGAAGGACACGAAGAATAAATTGATAAATAAAAAAATTAGATCAATTTCTTAGAAATTTTCGTGAACTTCGTGTCCTTCGTGGTGAAAATGCTTTTTGAATAAGACCTGGATAACAAATACAACTTATAATTCTAAATAAACAGGAAGGGAAAACAGATGGCTGATCAATTTAATGAAATGATGGACAAGTTCCTTGAACCGATCTCACGGTTGGACGGGAAGATTAAGGATTCACTGTATTTTCTCAGGAAAGACGGTTGTTTTGTCTTTTCCCACGGATATTATCACCCCACCCCGGGTTCTTTTATCGGGAAGATTATTTATTATCCCCTGGCTGAAGGGGATTCTAATATCTGGGGCCGGAGATACCAGGCAATGCATAAAGCCTGGATTGACGGTGAGCATGTGGCAATCATGAATGATGTACAGATTGTCAAACAGTATGAAGTCGACCCAACGCTGGATCCGGATAAACAACGTCCCCTGGTGGCTGATTATACTCTGGAGTTCCCTCTCTCTGATTTTCTGGGCTATTTTGACCCGTCCCGGAGTCTGGAATTATGCCGGGAGATGTATCCCGATCTGGTAATACCATGGTCGGAGCAGAGCGCGGAGTTAATGAATTTCCCAATCGAAAAGATTGGGGTTACCGGTTCGCTGGCTTATGGCAAGGTTGAAGAAGAGGATATGGACTTTGATGTAATATTCATGGGTGCTCCCGCCGAGAACATAAAGGTGCGGAATAAGCTCCATCGTCTCTCTCAAGTTAAGGAATGCCGTGTCTTTGAATTCGGTCGTTACTGGCCGATCAGGATAATGCACAATGGTTTTCTCCTATGCCCATTCTTTGTCTATGAGAACTGGGATGATGTTCCTCTGGCGGCCGCGGAAGTGGAAATAATCAAGGAAGATGTTATCGTGACCGGCACCATTACCGATGACTCCAACAACTCTTACCTGCCGATTATTCTGGAGTTGGGCGATGTCATTCTGGATGGTAAAGAGCGGGATAGTCTCCGTTTTATCTGTTACGATGGCTCAGTCCGGGGAGAATACTGGAAAGGTGAGCAGCTCCGGATGAATGGGCGGTTACTGAAGATAAAAGACCATCGCGGAGAGTATGAGGCAGTGGCGATTGATATCAGCTTTAATATCACCAAATTAAAGCAGGAGCAGTACCCTATTTAATTTTCCGCGTTGCGAAAAATTAAATATAACTTGTTGGTCTACATTCCAATTGGATTTAAGCCTGTTTGTTTGTTTGGTTGGCAATGTCGGATTTTTTGTCCGATGGAGACAGATCGGATTAGAGGAGATATATTCTGTTTCTCGCGTGGTGGCAGTGATCATCGGGTGGCCGGAATATCTCCGGTACTGCCATAATAAAATCGGCTTATTCCCCGGATATCCCATATCCCCAGACTGTCTTGCCATACCGCGGTGTCTTCGGTGGAATCACCATCATAATCGATCAGAAAAGGTTGAACTATACTGCTTCCGAAATCGAACCTGGTTAAGTTACGGAGATACCATCTTCCATTCTCTGGCCTGAAGACCCCAGCCTCCCAGGTCCCGTCACCGGTAAAATCTCCCGGCACCGGAGTATCACCGGCTTGGCCGAAATATATCCGGCTTACGTCTTTAATTCCCCACAGGCCGGAGCTTTCCCGGAAAATCCCTATATCCGTGGTGCCGTCTCCGGTGAAGTCCCCCGGCACCGGTCGGTCGCCGGAACTCCCCAGATAAACCCTGGTCACATTTTTGATCGCCCACAATCCGCTGGCTCCCCGGAAGATACCGGTATCGCAGGAGCCGTCCCCGTCATAGTCGCCGGGAACAGGTGTATCGGATGATGAACCAAAGTAAGTCCGGGTTACTCCTCGTATCGCCCACATTCCGGAACTCCTTCTATAAACAGCAATATCGGTGGTCCCATCCGCGTTATAGTCACCGGGGACCGGTACATCCGAGGTGGTGCCGAAGTAAATCCGGGTAATTCCCTTGACCGACCACAACCCGGAACTTCCCCGAAAGACCGCGACATCGGATGTACCATCGCCATTATAGTCTCCACTGTTCAATACGACCGGCAGCGAGGCAAAATAATCGGCGGTCGGAGTCATGGAGTGAATTCTTACAGTGGCATCTCCCCGGATAATAAATTCACTCATTCCGACATGATCGGTCTGATCTCCCCAGTCATAAGTGTACCCCAGCCGGGTCCAGGGCATTGCCCAGGGCCAGGTATACTGGGTTGATCTGAGATCGTTAAACCAATCACGGTAATCCGTATCGATTGTAAAATAGGGGGAGTCGGGAAAATCAAGCTCCGCTTCGTGATCGCTGATCTCCGGGTCGGGGCTGGGACGGAAGATCTGGTCGGGGCTGACCCAGAACTCAACAAAGAGAGTTTTCGAGGCGTCGGGAGGCATTCCCAGCAGCTGGCGAATCCGCATGGTCAGCTCGTCCGCTCCCACCGGATTATCCCGGAGCCATTGCTTCATCTCCGGGACCGCGGTCACCCAGACAGGATGAGCCGGGCTAACGATGAACTCATCGCCCGGCTGATAATTCTCGGGATACCATTCGTCTCCCCAGGTAACCACTAAGAGCTTCCGCTCATCCGAAGCCTGATTCATCCAGATCAGATCATCGTTATAAGGGGTGATCGCTGTTAGCTCCAGGGAGATTTTTTCCGGGGTCCCTTCCTCCTCCGCGTCGGCCACCGCGGCACTGTAATCCGCCCAGAGATCCGCATAGGCTCTGCTGAAAGTGCCGGTTGCAACTGAGAAAAAGATTAAAAAAGAGAAAACCAAGTGCCGGGATATAAAAATTTTCATTACCTTCCTCCGTATTTATCGGTTGTATAAGTTGGGAGGAGCATACTATTTTTCAATCAATATAAGCAATTAAATAATTGTTATAAATATAAAAAACTATTATATGATATATATAACCATGATGCTATAACATCTATAATAAGGAGAGAGAAAGCAAAGATGTATGTAATGGTCATTCCCCACAGGGCTGTTGCCCAAATAATATCGTTACTGCCTCATCCCGGCCCTATTCAGTCCGTAACCGTAAAATCATTGATGTTATAGTAGATGAATGATATATTTCCTGACAAATTCTTAATTCAGATAGAATTGAAACCATCCGTTGCCGCGGCATCGGGAGTTAATAGGAGGAATAGAAGATGAAGATTTTTCGGCTTAGTGTTATTGCTGCATCTATTGTTTTTTTATTGTTGTTTTCAACTTCGTCGTTCGCGGTGGCGATAAAGTATGTCACCAGTTTTGGGCCGGCCTACGGATCACCCGGATATCTGGGTTATCCGCAGGGCATGGCGGTAGATTCGTTAGGGAACCTTTTTGTAGCTGATATGGGGGCCCGAACCATAGTCAACTTCGACCGGTACGGCAAATACTTCCGCCAATGGGGAAAACCGGGAACCGGTGACGGCGAATTTAATTGCCCTCAGGGCGTTGCCATCGACTCGGCCGGTGAGATTTATGTGACCGATCAAGCGAATCATCGCGTCCAGGTATTTGATAATCAGGGGAACTTTCTCAGAAAATGGGGGTCGCAGGGCGCCGGTGACGGGCAGTTTAGCTGGCCGCATGGTATCACCATAGGCTCCGACAATGCCGTTTACGTGGGTGATGCCGGGAACCACCGGGTCCAGGTCTTTGACCGGGACGGGAATTTCCTCAGAAAATGGGGAAGTGAGGGCGACGGCGATGGGCAGTTCAAATACACGCGCGGAGTTGCCCGGAGTGCCGCCGGCTTGGTTTATGTGGGCGATGAGGGAAACCACCGGGTCCAGGTCTTTGACAGCCAGGGGAACTTTATCAGGAAATGGGGCTCCTACGGTTCTGGCGATGGGCAGTTCGCGAACCCGTTAGGCATCGCATTGGACCAGGCGGGGAGAGTTTACGTCACCGATTACGATAATACCAATACCTGGGCCCGGGTTCAGATATTTGATTCGGAAGGGAGATGGATCTCCAAGTGGGGGATGAGGGGGATGCAGCCTGGTCAGTTCATGGTCCCTCAGAATATTATTACGGACACCTACGGCGATATGTTCTGGGTAATGGTATCCGACCAGATGCACCGGGTCCAGGTCTTCGAACTCAGTTACGCGCCCTGCCAGGCAGTTGGGAACGGTGACTTCCAGGGAGATGGCCGGACGGATCTGGCCACGTTTAAACCGGAGCATGGCCGTTGGGCGATAGCGGGAAACGACGGCATGATAGGTGAAAGCCGCGGGAACGCGTTCGTTGACTACCTCTACTGGGGGAGAGAGGGAGATATTATGGTTCCGGGGGATTACACCGGCTCCGGGACGAGTCAGATCGGGATCTACCGCCCGTCATCCGGTCTCTGGGGAATAAGAAATGTCAGCCGTCTCTATTTCGGCCGCGACGGCGATGATCCGGTCCGGTCGGATTACAATGGGGATGGAGTGCTTGATATTGGTGTTTACCGGAATGGCACCGGCCTTTGGGCGATCCGGGAGCAATCCCGGTTTTACTTCGGCAGGCTCTATGATGAGTCCATCCCCGCCGACTATTCCGGCGACGGCACGGCCGAACCGGCTATATTTCGATCCACAGACGGATTGTGGGCGATCCGGGGCCAATCCCGGTTTTACTTCGGGAGAGAGGGAGATGAGGCAGTTCCCTATGACTATGACGGAGATGGTAGCGTGGATATAGCTGTCTTCCGCGAGTCGACCGGCCTCTGGGCGGTTCGGGGTCTGACCAGGGAGTATTACGGGGCGACCGGGGATATTCCGGTCCCGGGGGATTACACCGGTGACGGAGAGCTTGAAATCAGTATCGTTCGGGAGTCCGGGAGCTGGCTGATCTGGTGGGTCGCCGACTTTCCTCCGGTTTATATGTATTAGATGGGGAGTGGGCAGTGGGGAGTGGGCAATTCGCGTAGATTAGCGGTTCAAAAAAGGGGCCGAGGTAGGGAGAAAAAGATGAACATCGAACTTCGAACGTTCAACTTCGAACATCGAACGACAAGGCCGAGGCAAAGGAATAAATCAGAGAAATCCGTGTAATCCGTGGACTGAAAAAGGGGCCGAGGGAAGGCATCTCACTTAAAAGTTCGATGTCTCCGCTTCGCTCCTAGGGAACTTTTGTGAATTTTGCGCCTTTTTGCGGCTAAAAAATGGTCCGAGGTAGAGAGGCTTTTACAATTACAGCAATTTTTTGCGGCAAAATTTAAGCAATGATAAAAAAGAAATATAACTCAGGCGCCCGAAAGATTTCCCGGATCTGGGTTGCCACCCTCATTGTTTTTATTCTGGTATTTTTTATTTTTGAAGCATATGTACTGCGTATGCACGAAAAGACTAAAGGGCCGACTCCGCCGCTCTGGGGAAATTTTCAACGAGTAAGAGATATTCTGACCAATGCTCCCCGTAAAGAAAAATTCAGCTTTGCGGTAGCCGGTGATCGGCAGGGTGTCGGGATTTATCCCAGGATAGTGGAGGAACTGAGAAAACGACCGGTCGATTTTATCGTAATGCTGGGTGATGCTTTTACGGGGTCCTCGGAGGATCACCAATATTTCCGAGCTCAACTTGCGGATGAATTTGCTCTGCCGTTTCCGGGCTTACATATTATCGGGAATCATGAAGTAAAAAATATGTCGATATCTCGTTTTGAAGAACTTTATGGACCTACTATTTTTTCATTTGAGTATCAAGATTGCCTCTTTATCGGACTGCGGAGTATAGGAGATTCTTTATCAGACCGGGGGAGCCTTGATTTTTTAAAATCATTATTAGAAAAAGAATCAAAAAATTATCGGAAGACATTTGTATTTTTGCATATTCCCCCCCCGGTTCCGTTCTGCGATAACCAAAAATTTACCGCTCCGGAAGAATTCATATCCCTCTTTGACCGGTTAAATGTTGATTATGTCTTCGCAGGTCATTATCATGGCTATGGGCGGACCCATTATGGAGACACAACATATATTATCTCCGGTGGAGCGGGAGCGCATCTTGACGATGATAAAATCCCTCAGTTTTATCATGCCGTTGTAATTGAAGTCGGCCCGGACCATGTATCCGAGCGGATTATTCAAATTCCGGAACAACTTGATATCCCAAATAAACTTAAAAAATTTGCTATCGCGGAGGCCTATCCCTGTTTTCGTCAGTACCGGACGGTGGTTTATATTATTAATATTATCCTTCTCGTTATATTATTGATCAGCATACGGTATCTCCTGATTAAGAAGAAAGCAAGGAAGGGAGAGGGGAATATCCAATGATCAAGAATCTGATGATTTAGGATGCGGGATACAGGATTCGGTATTCAAGATATGACACTTTCCCTCTTGCCGGGCCTAAAGGCGCCAGCGTAAGTCCTGCTCATACTTCTGAGCGGGATTTTTTTTGTTTGCGGTTGTAATATTTTTGATAGACTCTATTTCTCTTGAACTCAGTATAGAGGGGTAATTTATTGTTAAAGTTTTTTAGGTATTGCTTCTATCTAATAATGTTCTTCATTGTTCAAAACTAAATTAGCGTCACCGGCGCTAATTTACTGTGTCGTAATTTTTCGCAAGAAGCTGACGCGCGTCTGGCGCACAATAACTGTTTAAAAATTAAATAATTTAATGCCTAGCTCCGCTGGCGAGGCGAATCTTTTAACTTTAGGCACTTAAGCGCACTTCAGGCACTTAAGGTACTTAAAACTTAGTCCCGCCAGCGGCAGGGCTAAGTTCTTGGAGCTATCAGACTATGACTATTCACAAAACCGCGATAATTGATCCGGCGGCGGAGATTGATTCTTCGGTGGAGATCGGTCCCTATGTAATTATTGAAGGCCCGGTTAGCATTGGCGCCGGGAGCAGGGTGATGGCGCACGCTTTCATCTCATCTAATACCGAGATCGGACCGGATAACGTCATATATCCCTTTTCCATTATCGGTGCAGCCCCCCAGGATCTTTCATATAGTAATGAGAAGTCCTACCTTAAGATCGGGAAGGGAAATACCATCCGGGAAGGGGTATCGATTCACCGCGGTTCTAAAGAAGGCGGTGCCACGGTGATTGGAGATAATAATTTTATTATGGGCTATTCCCATATTGCCCATGACTGCGTGATCGGCAATGAGGTTATCATTGCCAATGCAGCACTCCTGGCGGGGCATGTCCATATCAACGATCAGGTATTTATCTCCGGTAACGTGCTCATTCACCAGTTTTGCGAGGTCGGGCGGCTGGCCATGCTCTCGGGTTTTGCCCGGGTCAGCAAAGGGGTTCCCCCCTTTATGACGGTTGTAGAAAGGAATACAGTAGTCGGTCTTAATGTAGTCGGTTTGAAGAGAGCCGGCTTTACACCTGAGGAGCGGAGTAATATAAAACGGGCCTATAAGCTGATATATCGGTCCGGTCTTAATGTTGGGCAGGCGGTGGAAGAAATTGAACGGGAAGATCTCGGTCCCGGCGCGGCGGCGATTGTTGCCTTGATCCAACGGTCCACACGAGGGATATGCGGAGCGGCATAGTAAGCAAATTTAAAGAGTGCTA